>UMIH01039707.1_pt1 | contig 14740 bp, 28 predicted proteins | sample 1965771 | NCBI WGS metagenome assembly UMIH01 (sample SAMEA4836120, study PRJEB28245) | human gut metagenome | biome: gut microbiome; material: fecal sample | place: Denmark | collected 2008
TCATAGACTTGACATGTCTAAATTAAGAGCGTGAGATTATGGAAATATTAAATATAATAAGTATAATTATTGGATCCCCCCTATTTGGAATTTTACTTGATATTTCTTATGCTCACTTAAAAAATAAAACTCCATTTATTAAAAGAATAAATGCATGGATTACAAATAAAAAATATAATGTTCAATTGAAAGGTACTAAAAAATATAATATTAATTTAATTGATATTTCAAAGATAAAAAATTTATTATTTGAAGAATTCAATCAAATCAAAATTATTAGTCAAAAAACAAATTCCTTAATCGTACTAATTGAAAATATGCAAGCTCCTTATGAAATTTTAATAACAAATACGGAAGGAGAAAACAATCTAGAAGAGGAATTTATGAATTATATTGAAAATATTGTTGATATTACATTAATTGGTAGTGTTGAATTTAGGTATCGTGAATCTGACAATAATGATAAATATTTTAATGTATTAAATAAATTATTTGATATTGTAGAACAATCCATCAACAAAAAACCCTCATATTCTTTTTTTACTCTTCAAGCAGATTTAAAAAATAACTTTAAAAAAAGAGCATTCATTAGTGAACATAATAAGGATGAATGTGAAGATACAACATTAAACCTGGATAAATCCGCTAAATTTATTAAAATTAACTCAAGGACTAAAGATAATTTATATAAATGTTTGAAAAAAAATATATATAAAGTGTTATGAGGTAAAATATGGCATTTAATAATAGAAGACTATTCAAATATGATGATCAAATTTCTTATAATGAAATTAAAGAAAATTTAAAAGAGAATAATTATTCTGAAGAAGAGGCTAACTTCAATATTTTAAAACAGAAGATTGATTTAATTGATGAATATGAATCAGAATCTTTAAATTTTGTTTTTGGAAAGTATGGATATGAATATGAAACAAATGCTACTTATCCAAAGATTACTAAAGAAAAAATCATTGACACTGGAGATTTAATAGTTAAAACTGAAGTTATTAGTTTTTGGATTGCAGATAACCATAAAATATTATTCTCTAAAAAAGATGAAAAATCTAAAAGAATGTTTGCTGAAAATATTTTGGGTGATGAGTCTTTTATCCAAAATATTTCAGTAGATATTAAAAAAATCCAAGAAGCATCTAAAAAAGGAAAATTAAGTGATATGTGGGCCACTTCTTTTGAAGATAGAGAAAATAATATTAACAAAGGACAATTATATGGTTCTGATGTTATGGCGGATCCAATGTTTTATGAGACAGTTAACGCTACTCAAAAGCTTGTAGGAATTATAATAGATTCAAAAGATAAAAAAATTAAAATTAAATTATTTAAAGATGGAGGCATACAAATATATAGTAAATTATTAGCCCCTCTAGATCCTTTTTTATTCAATATTATCGATAATTTAAAAGATTTCTTAAAATGATATTAAATAAGTTAATATTTTGTTTTTATTCAACATGTTCTTTAAATAAATTAATAATATTTCTTCAAATAAACTTATTTTATTTATTTTTCTAAATTACCCCCCCCACTATCACTTTATACTAAATTTCCATACTATTAAGTCTATTCATAAAGTCACACCTATACGTTTAGCTTCTCTACGAATACTAACCAACTCTTTATTAAAATTACTGTTCCGATGTTTAGATAAATAACTAGTACCTAACTTATTATTCTCATTACTAATTAACTCCCCATCATTAATTAATTTCCTACGTTTTTGTTGATACTTTGCTTTCTGCTCACGTAATGCCCATGTCCTACATGCTTCCCTGCAATAACCTGTTTTATTCTCAAACTTAATAAATACTCTGCCACAGTATTTGCATTTGCTGATGTAGAATCTTGTTTGTGGATCATTTAATGTTTTCTTCAATAACATCCCATATCATCTTTCTAAATTTTTGGATAGTAAGTTTTTCTTCACTTCAAAAACAAACATGTGAAAAGGTAAAAGTTTACCCTGGTATTTCACATATTCATTAATTACTTGTGATTTTTTTAATGCTTCATGTATAGTTTCTTGTTTTAATTCTTCATTTATGCATTCAAAATTGGAGACTGTTCTACTTAAACTAATGTATACTCTTTCATATAGATTAAAGTTATTGTTTTCCACATACTCCACCACAACAAGAACCTATATTTTCAGTATTGAATTTACCTGAATTAATATCCTCCATCAACTGATTAAGAATACAAATAACATTCATCAAAGTAAGAAGATTAACACTATGAGTCATAACTGCACCATAATCCATATCTCTTAAACTATTATTACATTCTTTTTGAATACTTGATACTTTTTTTCTAAACTCTTTTTCACTTTCACCAAGAACATCCAATAATAATGTCTCATCAATCATATTAAATCTACCTCCAACTTGTTATTAACTCATACTCCTCAGGAGTTAACTTCTGTTTTAACCTTTCATCAAAACTTCTTACATCACCAGGATTATTCTCATCCCAACAAGACTCAATCTTAGCAGTTAATTCATTAATTTCTTCCTTATTCATTTTCAATATCCTCCTTTTTTTAGTAATAATCTACAAAACTCCTCATCTTCATCTGAATTTAAAACAGCAAATATTTCGTATTTTTTGAGAGCATTAAAATCTGCAAGAGTCATATTTGTTACTTCTTCAAGGTCATCTGTTGAAATACAGCACATTACTTCTGCATCAAGAGATACTGTTCGTAATAGTTCAATTAATCTTCCTACTTTCATTCTTTCACTCCCATAATGGGTAATAGGCTTCTATCTCATAAAAATACATTTCTATAACCTCTTTTCAGATTCTGGAGGATGTTTAAATTTAATCTGAAACAAAACAGTATTATTCCCCATATCCAGCCATATACATTGTAGTTCATGTTTCAACAAATCAACATGCTTATAACCTTCAAACCAAGCATGAGCATTATCCAAATCTTTAAATTTAACCTTTTCAACACTTCTCACTCTACGAATCAGATAATCATCAGTCCACTCAAAAGTACATTTTACCAGGTCCCCTTCCTTCAATCCTTTATCAGATTTCCTTATTGTAGCCCTTTTTTCCATACTCCTTAACGGTTCCATGAAATAATTTTCAAATTCTAATGTTTTCATTTTTGTATCTCCTTTTTATTCCTGACTGGTTGTCTTTGAGATGGTTCCGCTACACCATACCTACTTAACAGATACTCCTGCTTATACATCCTCACTGTTTCAATTGCCGTGTCTATAAGTAAACTCCATTTAAAACTCTCATGCTTATCTCTTAATACCTCATGCCATACATCCTTCATGATTCCACCTTTTCTAAAACAGTAAACCTACCATTACTACGACGCCTAACATGATCCTCACACCTGATACGATTTATAAATTTCTCTCTCCTATAACTAGTCAAACCATACTGCTCCTGCAACCTACAAACACCTACACTTAAATTCTCAAGATAATCTTTCCTGAATTTCTGATACTTTTCCTCATCCTTACTAACATCATAATCAGTTTCAACAATATTAAAAACTACTTTACCCATTATATCCTCACCAACACACAATATCTAATTTTTCAAAAACATTATAACCCAAATCAGTTAAACGTACCTCTTTTCTTCTTTTACTATCTGGATCAACATACTCCACTAAACCTTTATCAATCAAATCATACACTGCATGATAAGTTGAACTTGTACAATACTTCCCTTTCTTTTCTCCTAATTTACATATTTGAGAAATTTCTTTTTGTGCCAATTCAATGAATACTTTTTTTCGTAATCTTCCCAGTTTCACAAACTGAGCCAAAATTACCAAATCATCAGCCATACACACATCACCTTTTTTTATATGAATTATTTCACTCCTTCAGCATAGTTTACTAAGTTTAATCCTTCATTAATTACACAACCCACCAATACATCAAAAGACACTTGTTGTTGTTTGCTGATATTCTTCAGCTGATTTTTCCCAACAAAACCTAAACGTTCATGTATACGATAAACTGTATCCATTGCATTACCATATTCATCATTATCTTGTTTTTCATTTTTTAATCGCTCTTCACGTATTTTACATAATTGTGATTCCAAAACATTTATTTCATCCTGATGTATTGCAATTTTTTTTCTTAGTTCTGTTTCTTTATCATCAGACAATCCTATTGCTTTTCTCAACTGTTCTTCAACAAATTCGCTTCTGCTTTGAGGTAATTTTTCTTTTGCTTGTTCCCATATCATGGAATCAATTGTTAATGTTACTGATTTTTTCATGTTTGCACTCCATTTAAAAAAAAAAAATTATATGTAAACTTTAAAGTTTACATTTTCAAATTGATTCTGTTGCTGTTTACATTTGTTTACATTTGTACACTTGTTTACACATGTGGATTTCCACAGGTTCCTCGCTAGAATGTAAACCTTCAAGTTTACCCAAAAGTTGATCACGCTCCATCTCCAAAGCAATCAAATCAAGCTTCACCTCACGAATTTCCTTATCCAACTCCATAATCTCAAACTCCAATCTCCCTTTTGATGAAAGCAACGTATTTAACCCCACTTCCACAGCAGAACGAACAGAAATATTATGCTTCTCCAAAAGCTTCTTGCAACGACTAGTAACCTTAGCAGAAACAGTTTCAGGAAAATCAACACTCTTCATAAAATAATCACCTCAAAATCTTTTTAGCTTCCAGTATATGTTTACACTCATGTTTACGGTAGTGAAAGTCTTCACAACTACACCACCAACCATCCACATCATCATAATTCACAGTATTACTACCAGTACTGCCTGATGCTTTAAATTGTGCGAAAACTAATTCTACACAAACAGGATTATTGGAGGTTATGCTTTAGCCTCCTTCTCCTGTTTTTTAAACCATTCAAAAACTATTTTAGATTCATCTTTAGTTAAATCACCAGATTTCACCATCTTCATACGATTCTGATTAACCATTAAAGGAGTAATCTCAATTGTTTTATCCTTACTATGAATATATTCCCTAACCTTCTGTACTGGATCACCAGTTACTGATTCAGAAACTTCTTTTTTAGATGTATTAGTTTCTTTTTTTACACCCGCATTATTAGTATTTGAATCTACAATATCCTTCTCCATAATAAGAAACATGTTCATTAGTAAATACCTTTTCAAATAAGTAATATAAGCCCCAGTAGATTGAATCTTATTAGTACCCCTGTTAATTGCTTCAAGTTCAGGGAACGGTACCCTGATACTAACCTCACCTTTCTCAGGATTCCAATCTTTTAACTTTAACACACCATGCTCAGTAAAACTAAACATGATAGTTGTTTCATATTTAATAGTTAAAGGTATGATTTTTTGAAGAAGATCCTCCAACTCAAAATAATCATACTTCTGAAACTTATTCTCCCCACTCTTACTAAATGAAGTATTCATTACTTCCTCTTGTATCCTAGCTAATTTTTCATAAATACTCATACTACCTATATTATGACTTAAATCCTGAACTTCACTCATATAATACCCCCATCATCTAAATCAGGGTATTCATCATCAATACTGTAATACTCATCATCCTGCAACTCACCAATAATCTCCAACACTTTATACTTAACTTCTTTTTTCATACCAGGAGTATTAAGGAAATCTTTCAATTCCCTTAAGCGGGTTTGATCTTCAACATACTCCGCATACTCAGCAAATAATGTTTCGAACAATTCTCTTTGTTCAGGATATTCCTGTGCTAGAAATACGAACAGTTCATCTATTTCACAGTAATCCTTGAAAGGTGACTGGTTGATCCTGTATAAGGCATTACCAATCTTATTTTCTGTTTCCCAAAAGTCTGGAGTGAACATTCATTTACCCCCGTAAGCTAGTTCACCTGCACGAGCAAACTCCAACATTTGCTCATCAGACAATTCATAGATTTGAAATTGCTTATATTCATCAGCCAACCTATGATCTATTTCTTCCTGGGTTTCATAATCCTCAGACAATAATATCTGTTCAAGATAATCAAACTCGACCTCATCTTCAGGTGGAGTAATCGTATACATTGAGTTGTTGTATTTGCAACTCATACGCATACACTCCTGAATTTTTGGAGTCCTTCTTTGAGGATTTTATTTTCCTCTTGAAGTTTTTTCGCTTTTAAAAATACATGTTCAATTTCTTCCTGGGAAAGAACTCTCCCAAAAACTTCAATCTTATCCATTTTTATCACATCTTTCGGATTTTTCCAAGTTAGTATTTTTGAGAACTGCCATTCTCAATTTCAACTTGCTAATTAATAGTTGAACTTTGAAATATATAAATGTTTCTACCTATTGATAGGAAATCTATATATAGAATACTTGTCATATAATATACTATGAACACCAAATATAGGAGGTATGAAAGTGGTATTTAAATATTCAACAAAAGTATCTCTAGCAAGACCTAATAGTAAATCTGCAAGAACCACTATTCCTAAAGAAGTTATGCAATTTTTAAATTTAGAAATAGGAGATAACATTAATTGGGTGGTAGAATACTCTGAAGGGAATACTGAAGTAAAACTTGAAAAAGTAGAATAATTATAACCATCACCACTTAATACTCTTTTTTTAAAAATTTTCCTTGTAGAAAATATTAAATAGTTTTTATTATCAAAGTTATAATTGGTTACTAAAATTTCAATCACATCTTTCGGTTTGTGTATTTATTTTTTTTGTAGCCAGTGTTAGGTGTGAGGAACTGCCATTCCTACGACCACCTACACTTTATACATAATTTACTTATTTTGCATTTAATTGTTCTTTTTCAACCTTTTTTTGTTCTGATAACATCATAAAATATGTAAAGTATAATCTATTTACAAAACCATATTCCCCACTATTTTCTCTCCCAATAGACTCTATAATCCCAAGGTCTTTAGCTCTCTTTAAAAAATCATTAAAAGCTCTCTTCTCCCCATTTGTCAAAATATTTTTCACATCTGATTTTTTAAAATCCATTAATCTATTTTCCCCTAATTTAAGAAAAATATCAATATATGTATCGCTTCTAATTTTATTTAATTTGGATTTTAATTGTTTTTTAGCTAATTCATCTGTTGCATCAGTAATACCAGAAAATACTATAGATTCATTTATTTTTAAATTATCTTGAGCATTCCAAAAAATTGAATCACCAATTTGTTGCATTATTAAAGGCATACCCCATGAAAAATAAACCATAGGTTCTATAGAATTATATCCATCTTCAAACTCAATGCCTACATTATTAAATGAAGTTGTGAAGAAATCTTCAATATCATTATCCTCTAAGTTATCAATTTCTATTAAATTAAACATTCTAGAAAATGATTCATTAATTGAACATAATTTTTCAAATTCATGAGGGTAACTTATTAATGTGAAAACAACAGGCATATGATATTCATTAACCAATAATGTTTCAGATAATCCTTTATACCAATCTGTAAACTCTTCATTATCAGATAAACCATTAAGATCATCAACAACAATAAATATTCCATAATCTTCAGGTAATTCTTTACAAGTAGTAATCAAAAAATCTGCAAAATGTTTTTTAATATTATGAATTAAATTAGTATCATTATCTTTTAAAGATACTCCAGTCCCTGCAACTTTAAATTCATTAATATTATTCAAAATTTTATCAATTACACTTTTACCTAAATAATCCTTTTTAAATTCTTTTAATAATCCATCAAGTAACTTTTGTATTAATTCATCAATAGTTTTCCCACCACCATTGTTAATATGGATGGGAATCATTTGAAAATCATCTTCTGCTTTTCTTGAAACATAATTTATAAATGATGTTTTACCCATTCCTCTCTTTCCAGTTATGAAAAAATGTTCGGGAGCTCCTTGATTTTTAACTTTAGGTAAATATTTTATAATTTTGTTGATATCTTCTTTTCTTCCTTTAAAATTATCTGGAGATACTGGTCTCCCTGGTTCAAAAGGACTTTCTGGGAAATCTTGTGACATGATATTTTTACCCCTCAATACTCATTTATTACAATTTACATTTTGTATTTAACTGTCTTATCAAATTTTTATTACTGTATCAGCTAGAAAAATTAGCCATTGTTTTTTGTGTTGCCCATAATGTTTCGTTTTCTTGATCAATGATAACTTTAATTGATACTGACCCATCTTCACTTTTATATAAAAATGTTTCAATAAGATTACTTTCCACCATGATTTATATAACCTCTACAATTTTACTCTTCAAAAAAGTTTTTTTTATTCTTGTTTTTATATTTATGTTATAAGTTAATATAAATGTTTCTATTCAACTAACAAGACTAAAAAAAAACAAATGTTCAACAATAAAAGATAAACATTGCATGTTTGTTCACTACAAAAAAATGAAACACAATGCATCTGAAATTTTACTGTTCAACCAAAAAAATAGAACATTACAACACTGTTCAAAAAACACAGTAAACACAAAAAAGAATAACATAACGTATGTTATACAAAGACGGATAAAAAAAAGAAAAAAATTATTGCATTATATAAACATCAAAATGATAATTTAAATTCTTAATTTCAGATAATATCTCATCCAATAATTTTCCATTATTCTCAAATGAACAAACCAAAGAAAAAGAAAAAGAAATATATCTCCTATCTTTTTCTTCAAAATAAACTGAAGAAGCATCCAAGATTGTAGTTCCTAAATTTCTGTTTTTGTTAAGAATATTATTAATTACATCAACCTTAGGAAGTTCACCTTTAAACTCAAGTTTAACTAATTTAAGATAATTTTCAATACTACACTCTAAATCTAGCTCATTAAAATCATTATCAATATCTACCAATAATTCTTTTAATTCAATTGGTTTAGAAACAGTTGCTTCAAAAGTAATATTTTCTTTAGGTTTATGTATACTTTCTTTTTCATCAATGAAAATTGCAGGACCACTAGTGCTTAAAATAGTACATGAATCCTTTCTATTTATTATATCTACTGCTTTATCAAAAGATTGTTGATTAATTCCATGAGAATCTTTAAAAGAAATAGTTATATTAAACTCCATATTACATACTCCATATTTATTTATAACTTAAAAAAAATCATGTATTCCTAAAATTTTATTAAAAGAAAACTCCCTAAATTGAAATACTGCATTATAAAAACTCTTGTCAAATGTGATGAAATCAATTTTTTCTTTTAAACCAAGATTATAATCATGAGCATCAAGAACAATAATTACATCACTTTCATGAACATTTGGTTTTTTAAGCAAAGCATTATATAGAGAGCCATATTTATTTTTTCTGTAAGGAGTGCATTTACATGTAATTTCACAGTTATCAATTTTATTATAAATGTTAGCTTTTAAATCATCAATGAATAAATGAATTCCATTTAACATGACTTCAACATTAACAAAATCAATACTTTCCACATACCTATCTAAAATAGGATCAAAAGAAGATTTAATATCTTTATAAAATTTTTCATCTTCATAATTTTTACCATTAAGATACTTAATCATGTCTTTTTTACGTACAACCTCTTTTGGCCAGTTTTCTAAATCATACTCAAAATCTTCATAAAATTCTATAAGATTACATAATTTTTCATCACAACGCAAAGAAAATTCATCATAAACATTTTTAGACCAATAAATAGCATCATAATTATCAAATATAAACTCAGACTTTTTATTATGTGGATCAATTGAAAAAACATATGCAATAGGAATATTTGTATCCACAAAAGAATCCATAATATTACCTCACTAATAAATTAGAAATATCCCCTAATATATCATTATCATAAAAATTACTACATTTATAAATTTTTGTATAAAAAAATTTCTCTTTTTTGAAGAATTCTTTTGAAAATTCTTTATATTCCTTATTATATTTCTCATCAAAAGAGCTATCATCTTTAATTTGTAATTTAAAGTCAAAATTTTTGAAAAATAAACTAGATATATCTACTATAAAATCCCAATAATTTAAAAACAAATTTTTATCATTAATAATATATTCAAACATATGTCTCATAGATAACATTCTATGAAACTCATTTTTAAAAAAGGAAATTTGACTTAATATATCTGCAAAATCTTTCCATCTTTTTTTAAGAGCATTGATTTTATTTACAATATCTATATCCTGATATTCACCATATAATAAATCCTCATTTAAATTAAATTGATTTTTTCCCTTCATTTTTATAGAATATTCTTCAGCAGCAGCCAAACAATTCTCAAAAATAGACCTTGAATCCCCATTATATTCATTACAATTCTTATTTAACTTTTGAGAATTCGGTATACTGTCATCATATTTATTACAATTCTTATTTAACTTTTGAGAATTCGGTATACTGCTATCATAGAATTCAAATTTATTGTTATTATCCTGAAAAAAATTTTTCTCAACAGCAACAATCATTTTAATCATCTATTTTATTTAATGCTGACATAATTTTATTTAAATTTTCTTCTTTATTAACATCTACAATAACTTTCTTTAACAAATCATCTTTGAAATTTTTATTCCATAACGTTATCAAATCAACAGTATCCTCGTTGTTTTCATCAACTTCTTTATCCATAACAGAAAATTGAATATTAGTGACAGAAATTCGCTTATTTTCAAATTCCAATTTTAAATGATTGATAAAATCATCATCTAATAAATCAGTAAGTTCTAAACCTTCCGTTTTCATTTGAAGTGGCTTCCATTCCATAATATCTCCTCATCCCATTAAATTGTAAAAAATATAATTTAATATAGTAATTATTATATAATTCCTAATTATTTAAAGTTACCTTTTAATTTACATTCAATCTAATAATTCATTGAAGTCGTTTTCTTTGAAATTTTCTTCTTTTTTCTCAATATTTCGTAATCTTTCATCAATATCATAGATTAATTTTTCATAATCTTTGATTTTTTCATCTTTTTCAACAATTGTATTTTCTAATTTTAAAAATTCTGGAGATTTAACAGTAATCTTTTCAACTTCTTTACTAATTGATAATGCTGGTAAATGCTGAATATATTCCTGTTTTAAATCCGCAGGATTGGTCATGAAATATACTTCATCCGTACGGTTTTTTGATTTGCCTTGCAGGTCATTTACTTTGTCCAGACTCATACCATCATTATATAGTGTTGAGGCATGGAATTTTCTGAGCATGTGGCTGCGGAATCTGTTGTAGTTTCCTGCTTTTCCTAATCCTAATTCATTGTTTATTTTAATGAATTGTTGGTTTAGGTAGTCTTCATGTATTTTGAATAGTTGGGATTCTGGTGTTAAATTTTGTCTTGATAATAAGTGATGATTTATAGCTGTGACTGCTTCTGGACTGCAATAGGTAATATAATATTTCTGTGTTTTTTGTCTTAAAATATTAAAAGTAGGGACAACATTATCAATATTATTTAACACATCTATCATTTCCACAATATTGTCTGTATTATGGTATTCTTTAGTTGCGTTCATATAGTCCATTACAGTTAAATTTAATGTTTCTCTTCTGGCACAACCTGAACTACTCATGAATAATATAATAGCTTTCATGGTAGAAGTACATATATTAACCGCTTCACGAATAACTTCTTTATCTGGCAAATCTTTAAAACTGATAGGTTTGGGATTATTATAACTTTTTTTATCAATTCGTGGCAGATCATGTATTTCAATTTCAAAATATTTATATACAACAAGAACTGGTGTGAAAGTATTTGATACAGTGTTATAATAATAATTATCCATCAAATACTTGCGAAAATTTAATAATCTTCTTTTTAATGTACGATGTTTCCATCGTATACCCTGTTCTTCTTCTTTTTCTGCTTCTTCGATTAATTCGGCTAATGATAACTTATTCAATTCACAATATTTATTTATTGAATGTTTGTAAATGTGCTGTGTTGTTTTTTTATGATTTTTAACAGAATGGATCTCATTTAGGATTTCTTCATTGGTTCTCATATTTATCAAATCTATTTTTCTCTTTTTATATTGTTTGATGTAGAGTGCATTTGATAAGTATGTGATAATATGTCTACTGTCGTGTCTACTATATGATATTTAGAAGCAATAGTATAAATCTCTTTTTTAACTTCATCACCATTATTAACATCATCAATATTTATTTTTAAAGTTAAAATAGAATCAATACCATCTAAAGACCATAAATGAATATCTAAAACATTATTAATATGATTTAAACCTTCTATTTGGGATTTGATTTCATCAACATCAACATTTTTAGGTGATTTTTGAAGTAAAACACAGACAGACTCATGTAATGCCTTACCCATATTATATAATAACCATAAGCTGATTATTAATGAAAGCAACGGATCTAAAAATGATACATTCCAAAACATTAAGATTACACTAATAACCAAAATAGCTATCCATCCGAATACATCTCCCAAAAGATGGAATAAAATAACTTTTTCATTAATAGTTTCTCCTTTATGAAGTTTAAAAACAGAAACTCCCTTAAATATAATTCCAACAATAGCTACTAAAAGCATCCATCCTGCTTCCGGTGCTACAGGACATAATAAACGTGAAATTGATTCATAAACTACAACAACAGAAACAATAATCACAAAAATTGAAGTTATGACTGCTCCTAAAATAGAAAACCTTTGATAACCATAAGTATAATTTTCATTTGGATTTTTCTGAGATACATGCTCCAGCACCCCAGCCAAACCAATAGATATAGTATCTGACAAATCATGTAAACAATCAGCAAGAATAGCTACACTGTTTGTAATTAATCCTCCAAGAATAACTATAACATTAAAAGTAATATTTAAAATGAAAACAAAAATTAGGTTACCTGTAGCCTTTTCATGATGTTCATGATTGTGTTCTATTTTCATATAATATAATAAGTTTGATTAAATTAAAAAAGGTTATGATAACACCACAAATATCTTTATATAATTAAATAAACAATATGTATAATAGTGATAAAAAATGGCTTTTACAGGAATTACTTTATTTTCACATATTTTACCGGTAATATTCGGATTTTTCGGAGTTTTACTAATAATAGCTGGAACATTAGATGAAAATAAATACAAATTTGTTGTAGGAACAATATTGTTTGTCTTAGCAGCTGTATTACCGTATATAATCTTAAGATTTTTGTTATTATAAAATAACACTTTACTATTTTTATAATTTTTAAAAAAAAGATGGTTATGAATTATCAATAACCATAACTTACAACATAACCGTGGTCATCACAGACTCTAAAGTACCCGTCATCATAATTGATTCTATGATATCCGTTCCCTATATCACTACGGGAAACTTCGTGCTGTTTTGGATCCCACCCGTCATCTAAAACATCAGACTCATGAGCAGTTAAGTGTTCTTCACCACCATAAGTTCTTGTAGGTCTTTTATAACCATCATCTGCAGACCCCGATGAAGAGGATTCTGAAGTTACATTATCTACAGATACTGAAGTATTGTTAGTATTATTAATTGTTGTGCCGTTGTATGCTTCATGAACATTTCCAAAGACAAGTATCCCTCCCCCAATTATAACAGCCAAACAAACAATAGCCAATACAATGATTATAGTATTTTTATTAAACATATCATCACCACATTGTAATTAATCAAGTAATTTCATCTCACCAGAATGCAAAGCTGTTCCTACTAAAACCTTTTTTATACCCATGTCTTCAAGTTCACTAACTGATTTGTTATTTAAACCTCCTGCTATAATCAGTTTATCTTTTAAATCTTTAAACTCATCCAGTAATTCCTGATTATAACCTTTTTGTGTTCCGACACCAGTAATGTCTAAAAGAATTATTTCATCAGGATCCAATTCTTCCAAAATTTCTTTAAATTCAGCTAATGAAATATCTAAATTCTTTGAATATAATTCATTGTCCTTAACATCTACACTTACAACAATCCTTTCCTTAGGGTATTTTTCAAAAATCTTTTTAATCTCATCAATGCTTTTTATGGTTTCTGTTGGGACAATTATCTTATATGCATAGTCTAAAAAGAAAGTAAATGATTCAAAATCCTTAACGCCCGCATCCAGCATAACATGCAAAATTGAGTTTACCATTTTAACATCATGAATATTATGGCCGTTACCTTCAATCAAATCCAAATCAGCAATATATAACTCATCTGCCCCATTAATTGATAATCCATTAGCTATATCAACAGGATTAGCTGATGGTGCGAAAACTGTTTGTAATGGAGTATATGTGTCCCTTAATCCAGATTTTCCACTAACCGCAACATTATCTTTTAAGTCTAAAACTGGAACTTTTTTAATCATAATTAAGTATTTGATAATGTCTGACTATTAATATTTTTGAAAAAAGTTGCTAAATATAAGGAGGTGAAATTAGGTAAGGGCACCTAATTCCTAAATAAAAAAAATAATGATCAATTATAAGGGTTTAACAAAAAATATGTTATGAACCTTACACATAGATTTAACTTCGTAGTATATAAACTTTACTTTATTTTATAAAAATTAAAGTATATTTGATAATTAAATTATACAATAAAATAAATCAAATATTAAATAGAATTAAAATATTTAATTTTAAAATTAAACAAAAATATAAAAATTAATAAAAATTTGAATATATGTAATTTTTAACCTGCTAAAATTTCAAAATATGCTAAATTAATCTTGAAAATTAAAATTAAAGATGTTTCCCAATACACAACACCCCTTAAAAACAT
>UMIH01032544.1_pt1 | contig 14726 bp, 10 predicted proteins | sample 1965771 | NCBI WGS metagenome assembly UMIH01 (sample SAMEA4836120, study PRJEB28245) | human gut metagenome | biome: gut microbiome; material: fecal sample | place: Denmark | collected 2008
TTTACATCATATTTAACGCCATCCACCTCTAAGGTCTCATGGTAATCCCCCTGTCTAAAACTTTCATTAGACCAATATGAATATTTTTCAGGATTTTTGGTCAAGCTCTGCACTTTTCTATAAAGTGCAAGCCGTTTGGCATCCGTATTGGCTTCATTCAGTTCATATTCACTGATTGAACGCTTATACACCCTTGACATCTTATCATAGTCTATTAAACTCGGGAAATAATCGTCTTTTATTATTGACAGCGTAACTATTTGCCCTGACTTCTTTTTATAATACTGCTCTGCTGCCGTATCTCCTATTTTCCAATACATTAGCCAATACACAAACATAAGAAGTAAGACAATTATAATAATCAACACTTTTAATATTCGTTGTTTTTTCATAATATGCTTGTATCACCTCAATCCATTAACTCTATCGTTGATTTCTTTGTATTATACCTTATATAATCTCATTGTACTCTCCTTTCCCGCCTGTTTTTCAGGCATCCCAACACACCACACCATATACTAACTTACATTTTTTTACAATACACTTTGCGCAAGTGGTCGTTTTTCTTCCCAAGTGGTAATTTTTTCCACATTTTTATTGACCTTGAGCGCACTCCAAGTGCTATTCTATATATAGTAAAATTTAAAATCAGGAGGCAAATGGATATGAGTAAGATTTTAGTTGCATATTTTTCTGCAAGCGGAGTAACCGCCAAAGCAGCCAAGGCTCTTGCAAGCGCATCCGGTGCTGATTTATTTGAGATTGTGCCTGAGACTCCTTATACAAAGGCAGACCTTAATTGGATGGATAAGCAGAGCCGAAGCTCTGTAGAGATGGCTGACCAGAGCTCACGCCCTGCAATCGCAAGCCACGTAGATAATATGGAGCAGTACAATACTGTATTTGTCGGCTACCCAATCTGGTGGTATGTTGCACCTACAATAATCAATACATTTCTTGAAAGCTATGACTTCTCAGGAAAGACAGTCATTCCTTTCTGCACATCAGGTGGAAGCGGCACAGGCAAAATGGACGAAGTACTTCACAAGCTCTGTCCTGCAACAGTTAATTGGAAGCCTGCCAAGCTTGTTAACGGCTTTAACGAAGCTAAGTTCAGGAGCTGGATTGACGGACTTAACCTGTAAAACAAAAGCCTCACCCTGCACCCGAATTCATATATCGGATGCAGGATGAGGCTTTTTGTTGATTAAAATCAAGTAAATCTGCGCTTAATCTCTTACTCTCTCCCTATTTTCCCTGAATACACAACCGTCTTACATGTTATATCGTTTGGATATTCTTTTCTTGTGTAACCATCTGTAAAAAATGCGCCTATGCGCTTATCATCACGCTCTATTCCCCCGCTGAGTCCGGTAAATCTTTCACTTCCGTATGCTTCGCACACCCTGATTATTCCTCTTTACCTTTTCTCTTTGCCAGCATGACAAGCTCAGCAATTCCCGCAAGTGCGGCTGCCATAAGCATAATCCAGAACTCGGTATGGCTTGCGTCACCCGTCTTTGGTGATGCATCTGCCGAAGCGGCTGCATTCTCTTCTGCCGCCTTTGTCTCACTAATTCCCGCGTCCATGCTTCCGTTAGCTGTGCCTGTTCCGTTATTGATGTTTCCAGCACCTGCTCCGTTATTGACATTGCCTGTTACATTGCCGTTTCCGGTATTGCTTCCGTTGTCAGCTCCGTCTGCATCATTATCATCATTGCTGTCATCATTATCATCCGAATCCTCATTTTTGGCAACTGTAAATGTTGTGTACGCTGAACCGTCTGTCCATACAAGCTCAAATGAGTGGCTGCCTTCCGCAAGAGTATCAAGATACTCAGCCTTCAGCGTGATTATCGTTGAGCCTTCTCTTGCTGTGTAATTTGACGCATCAATAATACTGCCATCAACCTTTACACATGTAAACTTAGAAAACTCCCCGTTACCTCTTATCATGAGATTGCCGTTGGTATCCTCACTCCACTTGCTGTCGGCACCATCCAGAATCTTATACCTTAGCTGCGTAGAGGTCGGATTCGTAGTTGATTCCTGATTTGTCGTCGGTTCCTGTTTCGTTGTCGGCTCCTGCTTTGTGGTTGGTTCCTGCTTCGTCGTCGGTTCCTGTCCACCTTTCTTCTTAAATGTTACTTCGATACTATGATTATCATCAACATACCAGAACCTATATTTCTGACTCGCATCTACCTGCTTTCCGTCAACCAACAGCTTATCAATCTCAAAACCTTCATCCGGAGTGAATACAAATGTCTTGTCGCATCCTGCATCTACATATATTGTGCCGGATGGCGATATGCTTCCTCCTGCACCTGATACAGATGCCTCTATGATATAGACTGGCGGAATGTACGGATAATCGTAATGAGCATATACAGTAATGTCCTTCGCCGGCATAAGGAATGTTACTGACAGATCAATCTCGCTGCCTGACACAATAGTAACTCCTTCAAGCCCTGTCCAATCCCAGAAAGGCATTCCGTATAAGAACTCGTCTGCTGTTATCGTTACCTGTTCATTCTCCTCGTATTCACCGCTTCCTAAGCCGTCAACTACTGTCAATGTATACTTTTTAACAGGTGCAGGAATGTCTATCGTATATGTAAATGTCTCTACCGCACTGTTATTCATTCCGCTCTTTACTGCAAATGCCTTGATTGTTGTCTCAACGCTCTGCCCTGCCTCACCCTTTACAGCTATAGGTGCTGTATACTGCTTAGTTGTTCCTGATGGAACGCCGTCTGCCAATGCAGGCTCACTTCCGTCTGTAGTATAATAGATTACCGCATCCTCTGTTGCAGAAGTAAGTGTTACTGACTGATTCTCCGTATATGTTCCCGGTGTAATGTCTGCTGTCGGAGCTTCGGCTGCGCCAGCAGCTTTTATATTAATGGTAAGTGGAATTAAAATTGAAATTCTGTCTAAATTTATACTATAAACATCCGTTACCCTTCCCCTAAGCGTAACCGTCTGTTCCGTCAATATTGAAGGATCATACCTGCCACTTTCGGGATAGTCAGTGAACCACTCAGCAGATGCGGTTGTCCTTGTATTGAACTTCGTAGTAATATTAACCTTTTCCGGCATATTCATCTCTTCATATGGTGTTCCTGCTTCAACCTCTATCGGCTGTGGAGCTTCTATGCTAAGAAGGCGGTCATTTACAGTCTGGGTCTTTCTTTTTATTACAAGGGTTTTTTGATCGTCACTTATATCATATCTCCATGGCGATGCCCAATACCCTATATCGACCTGGGAAGCAGCCTTTTGCTTATCGAATATATATCCATCTTTTGCAGTAAGTTCTAATATTATATAGTAATATGTTCCATAATCTGCGACTTCATTTTCTGCTATTTCCCTGCCAATTCTATCACACCAATTTATTGATTTAATTTCAAATGCCGCAGCAGATGCATTCTCGACATATCCGGTTCTGTCAAACTCCTCTTCCGGCACAGGTTTGTTAATACCTGAGACCAGCATATCACCGGTTATTATCTGGTCTGTAGTATCATTGGCTGAATCACCTGCATACACAACAGCACTGCCCGTACCCGCTGTATCTGCCGTATCCGCCGCATTAGCCACAGTGACTCCTCTCGGCACGCCCGCAAAAATGCCTGCCAGTAATGCTGCCGCAGACAGAATTGCCGCTCCTGTTCTTGCTTTTTTCCTGAATATATTCATATGCGCCCTCCTCCGTGTTCTTATGTATTTTAACAGGTTCAGTTTTTATAGATTTATACTATCAAATGCAGCTTTTCACTTCAATGCTCTCCGTTCATTTAACTTGTTTATATTGCAAACAGCTTGTTTTATTGTAATAATTGTGTATAATGATGTCGGGGTCAAAAGCCCCCGACTGTGATAACATTTATGAGGTACAACATGAAATCCGATTTATTAATCCATGAATCAATTCATATAATAACAGAATACTACATGAATAATCTCCAGCCATTTTTTGACTGCCTTGCTGATGATGTTCTCTGGCTTGGTCCGACGGAAGGACAGATTTTAAGAGGCCGCCAGAATATTATTGATACATTTTCATCTGAAATACATGAGCTGACATTTACAATGGGCTCGATAGATGCAGTATGTGTTACTCCCTGCAAGGCTGTACGTGAAGTTTTACATTTATACGCACTATCCAAGCGGCAATACAGATCTGCATGACCAGAGACTTCAATTTACATGGCGTGAAAAGAGGATTAAGACTGAGAATGGTTATGAGCCGTATTGGGAGGTTGTCATGATTCACATAAGCAACGCATGGCGGCATGACAGCCGTGATACCATCTATCCCGTACATTATGAAAATGTCGCCCTGCCTATACGGTTAGTTGAGAAGCCTGACAACTTCATAACCGTTAAAGCGGACGACATGAGTGTTCACCGTATCGCTACGGGAAAAATTATATATATTGAGACAATAAAGCGGACAGCAAAGCTTTGTATCCATACATCAGACAGCCTGATAACGATTAATGGAACACTGCCTGATTTTGAGAGCAGGTATTCAAAGTATCTGCTCCGCATTCATGCAAGTTATCTCATCAATCCGGAACACGTCACCGGAATTGAGCGTTTTTCTGTCACACTGTCTGACGGAACGATACTTCCTGTCCCCGAGAAAAAATACACTGCCGTGAAGAAGGCACTGTTATCCAATAGTAATTATCCTTCTGGCTGATGCATTGACCCTGTGTGATATTGAGATAACTGTTCTATTCTCAGATACTCTCTTAAGGGCGCTGAGTACAGTCTTCTCTGTATCCGCATCAATGTTAGCCGTTATCTCATCAAGCAGCAGCAGCTTCGGCTGTGCCGCTGCTGCACGGGCTATTGACAGAAGCTGCCACTGTCCCTGTGAGAAGATATCCGCGGTACATTTTGTGTCATAACCGTCAGGAAGGCTCATTATTGCATCATCAAGTCCCGTAAGTTCTGCAGCTTTCTTTACTTCATCCATTGTGACCGACTCATCAAAAAGCGTTATCTGATCCTTTACAGTACCCGGAACCATGTGGAATGACTGTTCAACATATCCAAACAGCCTGCGTTTTGCCTTATCCGGTATATCTGCCGAATTAACGCCGCCTATCGTGACACTGCCCCGGTCCGGTCTGTATAATCCAAGTATCAGTTTGAATATTGTACTCTTACCCGCACCGGTACGTCCCGACAATGTTACCTGCTCGCCGGTACGGACTTCAAAACTTAAGTCATTAAGAATATTTTTATCATCATAACCAAATGTGACGTTATCAAATCTTACCACAGGCCCGTCAGGCGCTTTTGTATCCTGCTTTGCAAATTCGTCCTGTGCAAGGAATTCATCTATCCTCTTTACACCGGCAAGTGCTGACTGTATTGTCTGAATCTCCATGCCGAGGCTCTCTACCGGTGAAAATATCTGCGAAATGTAATTCATTACGGCGACTGCCGTACCTGCTGACATTCCGAACAGTGTAAGCACTGCCGGATTGCCTGATGCAGAGAACAACATGACTACCGCAATTACAACAGCATTTAAAATAAGAATTACAGGAGAATATATTGCATCGTAGAAATTGGTCTTCTCCATCGCCCTGTAGCCTTCGCTTATGTACTCATCATATCTTTGTTCCATATACTTTTCCCTGCCAAGTGTATGTACTGTACGGATATTATGAAGTGTCTCAGGTACATGGCCTGATGCACGGCTTACTGCACGGCGGTTTGCAATCTGAGCGCTGAGCATATTTTTCTGTACGTGCCTTGTGAACCGGAATAAAAACGGAAGCAGCACTACAATCACTATTGCAAGACCTTTGTTACGGAACCATATAACCGCAAGTATGTTTATGATTCTGCATACATCTGCAAACATACTGATAATTCCTGATGTAAAAAGTGCCTCTACTGTATCAACATCACCTACAAATCTTGATACAACCGCGCCCGGCTCCTGCTTATTAAGACAGTCTGCCGTAAGCCTTGTGAACTTATCCATAAGCCCGCTTCTCAATGCATGCGTTATCTTCTGTCCGAATACTGTAAGAAGTGCCTCTCTTGCAGCCTCCATAAGTCCCGTAAGCACAATCAGCCCAAAGTATGCAAGTATCATTCCCCAATTAACTGCCTGCCCTGCTGTCATGGCATCAATAATACCACCAAGAATCAATGGTGGAAAAAGTGATGTGACTATCGCCATAACTACCGCAGATACTATTGCAAGTGACAACAGCAGTCTGCTTTTTATTGTATATAATATTATTTCTGCGACGCTGCTGCTTTTGTTATTTTGGTTTATATTATTTGTCATTGCTGCCGCCTCCTGCCTGTTCAAGATACAGCTCTGCATACTCAGGACATTGCTCCATAAGCTCTTCGTGGGTCCCGGCTATTGCCCTGCCATTATCCATCCAGATTATTCTGCTCATCTGCGGGAACAGATAAAGTCTGTGTGATATGAGGATTACAATATTATTCTGCGCCATTGATCTCAGATTATCAAACACCTGAACTTCTGTCTTCCTGTCAAGTGCTGAAAATGGGTCGTCCAGCACCATAACAGGCTTCATGTGGCACAGCGTCCTCGCAAGCGCAAGTCTCTGTGCCTGTCCACCCGACAGCCTGACGCCGCCGCTTCCAACAAGTGTATCCGTACCGTCTTCCATTGCATTTACCTCTTCGTCAATGCATACCGTCTTAAGGTACTGTCTGCAATCGCCTTTATCTCCCATCATTATGTTATTGGCTATACTGTCATTAAACAGCTCCGGGTCATGTCCGAGATACCCCACAAGTCCGGTTCTCTCCGAAGCCGTCATATCCTTAAGCTCCCTGCCTGACAGCCTGATGCTTCCATCATACGGATATTCGCACAAAAATGTCCTGCCGAGCGTTGATTTGCCACATGCAACCGGTCCCGTGACACCTATTATCTCTCCCGGCTTTGCGTTAAAGGAGATATCGGAATAAATATTTTTCGATTCAGTATATGCAAAGCTTATGTTGTTGACCGCCAGCACCGGTACTGATACCAAGGCATCTGCACATCCTGCCGGCTGTCCTGATTTCGGTGCGTCATCTTTTGGTATCACCATAAGCGGTTTTATGCGCTTCCATGAAACCTGCGCCTTGTGGACTGCATTGAACAGCCTGGCAGCTTTTGATGACTTATCCGCAAGCTTGGTAAAGCATGCAAGAAATGTTGCAAATGCTGCAACGCTCCACTCACGCCAGCCGGTTCCGAGAACATTTTTCCCACCGAAGTAAAGTATGAATATAACTCCTGCCATTGAGATAATCCTGTATATGGGCTGAAGCGACGAATTCCATATATTAGCGAGGACTGCAGATTTTTCATAATCTGAAAGGTTTTTCTCATACGATTCCCTGCGCTCACTCTCACATCCGAATACCCTGTATGTAACTGCATTGTCAGCACGGTCAAGCGTTGCCTCACTTAAAATACCAGCCTGTACCTTGTATGCCGCACCCGCCTTCTGCACAATGTCTTTCATCTTTTCCGCAATATAATACGAAACCGGAGGGAATATCATGCATAACAGTGCAAGCCGCCAGTCATACCACAGAAGCATTCCCATGTATGCTGCCATTGCAATTCCCGTATCAAAAATTTCTGTTGTGAACTTTCTCATTCCTTCGACACAGTCGTCTACATCAAGGATTGCCTTAGTCATGACATTACCGGCACCCTCCTCCAGAAGCTGTGCCCGGCTCTTATGTACAAGACTTCCATACAATATCTGCTTCATGTTTTTATTAACATTATTGGAAAATCTTCTTACATAAAATCTCTTGATATACCTTGATATCTGTACGACGGCAATTGAAATTACATACAATGCAGCTAATATAAGCATGTCTGCAAATGTCTCACTGCCTCCGAGAATATTTACAAGGCAGCCTGTCATCTTACCCTCAAACCACGGGCCTGCAAGCAGTCCTATATTATATATGATTCCTGATATCGTCACTGCCAGAAGAACTGCCCATTCCTCTTTGAAGTATTCTGTTATTCTGTCGGGATGCTCTATCTTTTTACTGATATTCTTTTTCGTCTGCTGCATTTTTCAAATTCACCACCTCTGATATGTTGACAAACCCTGCTATTCTCTCATTCTTAGAACGCCAATACCTTCCTCTTTCATCATCTGCACCGTGAACCTGCTTACTTCGCGCGCTATCTTAGTTATCTTTCTTCCCGTATCATCCATAAATTTATATCTCCGTTCATTTAAAAAAGATGTACTATCAACTAATTTGGATGATAGTACATCTTTTTTAATAAGTCGAGACACTTAACAGAGTATTGAATCATAATCCACAACAAGTACATAGAACACTCTCCCGTAGTGTTCGCTGTCCACAAGATGGCCGATGTCAATGACTTTTCTGTATGTACCATCCTTTGCTGCGAGACGGTATTTCACATAATCATATGACTGCCCTGCATCAATATCAATCTGATTCCATATATCTTCTTCCACATAGTCGTAATCATCGGGATGCACAAGTCCTGCAAATTGCTGCCCTGTAAATTCCAAAAAGTCATTGAGGTCATCACAGCCGGTCATATGAATCAGTGCCTGGTTAGCGTACAGCAGCTGCTCATTGCCCCTGTCTGCCTTATATATGAAAAATGCTCCGGGCAGATTATATGATATATCATCAAGCTTGAAACCAAGCTGTGTTCTGTCAGATTTGCACAGATTGTCCGTATAGCACATGCAGCCGTTCTTGCCTTTAAGCTTAACCTCATATAATGCCACATCTGCACAACGGAACAGTTCAGATCTCTTCCCTGCATGCTTCGGATACTCTGCATAGCCCAAAGAAATACTGTAATTATACTCTCTGCCATTGAATCTGAACATACGCTGCTGATGGCAGAAGCTCTCTATCTGATCACCTGCGGTTTCCGCATCTGTTCCTTTTAATACAATACAGAATTCGTCTCCGCCATTGCGACCGATTATGGAATTATCCGGAAATTCATTGACCATTGACCTTGCAAGATTCTTCAGCGCTTCATCTCCGGCTGCGTGTCCATATATGTCATTGATTGATTTGAAATCATCAACATCAAGCAGAATGCCGACACACGGCTTACTGCCAATCTCACGTGCATACCTGTCAAGTTCATCATTGAAGCCCGAACGGTTAAGAAGCCCCGTAAGTTCATCTGTAATAGCACGCTGTCTAAAATATTGCCGCTGCTTATCAATAAAGAGAAATGCAATAACAAGCGCTTCAATAAGTACAGATATAATAACCCCCACCACTGCCAGTATATATATATCCTTCCTGTCAATCCAGCCTTCTACCGGCATAATGTCCAGCCGCCATCTGCACCCTCCAAGTTCAAAATAATGTGAAACCGGATCATCCAGTTCCCCATCAGAGCTGTCGTCAACCAGCTTAAACTCCGTATCCAATGGTGACTCCGTCTTATACAGTCTGTACATATATCCAAAATCTGCAAGAGGACTCACAGATTCCTGATATATCTCAGGGACACGTATAATTACAATCGTCAGTCCCCAGAAGTATTCTGTGCCATCGTCAGATGACAGATATACCGGGTTGCGTATTGCGATTCCATGTCCTCCCTGCTTCAGCTCAAAAGGCCCCTGCATTATAACTTCCCGGTTATCTATACCATAATTAACAATTGTTCCACGTTCACTGTCCTGTACAAGATCAATCTTACCTCCATCATTATCTTCCTCAGGATATATCTGTGTAACAACACCATCAGGTGCAAGCTGTATACTCTGGACATAGCTGTTCATCACCCTCTCAGATACAGTATCAAATCTGCCAATCTCCCCATTACTGCTGACAAGAATCTGCTTAAGCAGTTCAGTTATATCAATTCCATCATCAAGGCTTGCTGCCATCCTGTCAGCATAAGTAACAGCATTCATCTCAGCCTTCATTCTTATCTGCTCCCTTTCAGACGCATATGCCTTTTTCATAACTGCACATAACAAAGCCCCGCAGATGATAAGTACAAGCAGCGGCAGCATCCACTTAATATTCCGGCCTTTTTTCCGGTTATTCCGTAATTATATGTATCTGTATATTTCAATTATTTTCTCCTGAAGCTGTATATACCCAACAAATTATTTTAGTGTCTTAATATCCATATTACTACTTTTGGAAAAATTTTCAATAACAATATCAGCGTAAGCATTATCAGTTACAGTAACGATATTACCATACTATTTTACAGGCCTGACAATGTACGCATTACCAGATCCACATCCTTATTCTCTAACTCCTGAATAATATGCAGATATGTTTTCTGTGTTGTTGTCATGCTTGCATGTCCAAGTCTTCTGGCTACACTAGCAATTGATACTCCTGCAAATAAGAGCAGCGACGCATGTGTGTGCCGGAGTCCGTGAATAGATATTACAGATATTCCACAGTCTCTGCAATGCCTTGTCAGTACATCATTGACTGTGGAATTATATATCTTAGATTCACCCACAAATATCGGCTTATCTTCAGGCATCCCCTTGACCAACTCCGAGAATTTGACAACAATCTGCCAGTCTATCTGTATTTTCCTCACAGATGAATTATTCTTGGTCGGTAAGAATCCACCATCCCCTTTGTAGTCCCATGTCTTACTTACAGATAATGTCTGTCTTGAAAAATCAAAGTCTGCCGGCGTAATTGCAAGCGCCTCAGAAAAGCGCATCCCGGTTTTTGCAACCAGCAGTATGAACCAGTCCCAGTTAGGTTCTTCTCTTATGTCAAGACTGGCAATCAGAGTATGCAGTTCAAACTGGTTAAGATATTTTATCTTCTTGGCTCTCGGTGTTCTGCCCTTTATAATTGCCTTTCTCGTAGGATCACGATCTATCAGTCCCTCATCAACCGCATCCAGTATTGCTCCCTTGAGCTGATGGTGAAAGTCAAGCGTAGTCTGTCTTTCGTGCTCCTTTGCATAGTCATTCAGAAGCTGCTGGTACGCTGTCCTTGTGAGTTCCGACACCTTTAATTCAGGTGCAAGACGTTCAACCCACTTCTGTGTCATAAGATATTTGGACATTGTGGCTTCTCTTATTGCATCTTTCTTATAAACATCTACCCATTGTCTGTAATAGTCACAAAAAAGTGCTGTACTGTCCGCATTGTTTGGCATAAGCTACCTCCGTTTCTTCTTGGTGCTTACGCTGATATAAGTGGCTTTATCTCCTCATCAAGTATTTTCTTCAGCTCTTTAATCATCTGGGCGTAGAATTTGAACTTAGGCATAGCTTTCTCCTGTGCTGCCTTGTATCCTGCATAATCGACAGTTGCTTTGATTGCACTCTCGTTAGGTATCTCACCATTTCTGTAATGTGTAGCTGCATACATAATATCATCCCTTGACGCATACCACACAACGCAGAAATCATTAACAACCTTATCAATGCACTCATTCTTCATATTTTCAACAATATTAAGAATCGACTTTCCCCTGTAACGCTTCTCGTCAAGCTCTATCTCATAGATTAATGAAGACATTATATCTGCAATCTTAGGATTATCTTTTCTCAGCTCCTCAATATACTGCTTAACTTCATCAATCTTCTTCTGTCTCGCCTCAGGCGTTATATCTGCAGCATCTTCATCCGGTGATACAATATTCTGGATGAGATTAATTATATATTCATAGTCAATCCGCGTATTACTGTACGCCATAAGTTCATAATCCATATCAGCTTCAATCTCATCATCTCTGCCTTCATGCTCATCCCTGCCCGCTTCTATCTCTGCTTTTACATTAAAATAGTGCGCTGCATAGTCCTCATATTCCTGCTCCGTAATTCCATAACCTGCAAGCATGTCATCACTATAATCGGTAAATGACTTAAGCTGCGCAAACAGCCTGTCAAAATTCTGGAACATCTTAACAAAGACTTCTTTTTCCCTTTCAGACATTCCCGGGACTTCGTCAGGAGCTGCCGCCGCAATCCTGAGTGCAGCCAGCGCCTTACAAAATGCCGGTTCAACATCCTCCCACTCTGCAGGCATGACATCCCCCGTACCGCCTGCCGAATACAGCATTACAGCCTTATCAACGCATTCCTTGAACATGCGCGGTGCCTGGAATGTAACAATCTGTCCGTATGATTTATTCTTATCAAATATTCTGTTAGTCCTTGAAAATGCCTGTATAAGGTCATGCGGCCCCATCGGCTGCCTGTCTATAAATATCGTTGACATGCACGGTGCATCAAATCCGGTCAGAAGCCTGTCCACTACAATAACCAGATCAAGCTGCTCTTTTCTGCTTTTGAATCTTGCATCTTTTCTTGCAAGCCGCTTGTTCAGATTACTGTTATAGCTCTGTATCTGCGAAATGTCATATTTTGTACCAAACATTTCGTTATAATCATCAAGAGACTGCTGCATCTTCTGCTGGTTAACATGAGAGCCTTCTTCATTCTCCGTTACTGAATATGTAATCGCAAATTTAGGAAAATCCGGAAGCACCTGCTTAATCTTATCGTCAATCTTAACAGATGTCTCACCATTTTTAACCTTCTTTATTAAATCATAGTATTTCTGTGCCATCTGTATTGAACTTGCAGTAAGCATTCCCTCATATGTCATGCCCTTGCCATTCTGGAATCCAAGCTTATAGTATGATTTGTTAAGAATAACATCTATTACCTTAAGCATGTGTGCTTCATTATCATATACATCCGTATCTGTCTCATCCACCATGTTCTTAGGCCCATTATGCTCAACCTGAAAGCCGAGAACAGCTTTGTCACGGATTGCATTCTGAATTGTATATTTGTGAAGGCAGGCGCCGTAAAGCTCTTCTGTTGTGCGTGGCAGGTCTCCAAGCTGTGGATACGGATTCTCTGCAAATCTCGGCGTTCCTGTAAACCCATACCACATTGATCTTGCAAAAAATCTTTCAAGCTCTCTCTTTGTATTAGGCGTAACTGCCCTGTGGCATTCGTCAACCACAAATGCAATCTTGAGATTCCTGATTCTGTTATAATCAGCCGTTCCTTCCTGAAGTCTGCGCATTGTCAGAATCTGCAGCTTCTGTATTGTTGTTACAATCACCTGTCTGTCGGCTGATTTCAGCTTTTTCTTAAGATCATTAACATTATCCGTTTCATCAACGTCAATCAGATCATTATTGGCATATGCCTGAAATGCCATTGAAGTCTGTGTATCAAGATCCTTTCTGTCTATAAGGAATATGGCTTTATCAATTGATGGAATATCCATAAGAAGATTCCTTGTTGCCTTATAAGATGTCAACGTCTTGCCTGAGCCTGTTGTATGCCACACAAAGCCCGAATTCCCTGTCTTGGATGCCTCACGTATTGATTCTATTGCATGAATCTGATATGGACGCAGGAGTATCAGCCTCTTTGCGTCTTCATCAAGCACAGTATATCTTGCTATCATCTCATGCGCCTCCGGTATACGAAGAACACACCTTGCAAAATCAAGATAATCAGATACTGCCTCGTTATTCCTGTCAAGCCAGCCGCTTATAAACTTGGGATTAAGCTCTGTGTCACCCGCAGCAGAAAAATATCTTGTATCAACTCCATTGCTTATTACAAACATCTGAACCGCTGAAAAAATGCCTGTAAATTTGCCCTCGCCTATATATTTCTTTATCTGCCAGAATGCATCCATATATGAATGCTGTCTGTTCTTTAATTCAATGTGAATCATTGGAAGCCCGTTAATCATAAGTGTTACATCGAATCTTCTGCCTCTCACATCTTCATCATCTGATTGCAATGCGCTATACTGGTTAATGACTTCATACACACTGCTTCCGCCCGCTATATGCTCATGATTCATAACCACAAGATGAAGTTTCTGTGTGTCACGCTGCACATGAACCATCACCTTGCCGTTCTCGCCGACAAGCCATTCCCCCGCCTTATAAAATGAGGAAAACTGCAGCTGGTTCTTCACCTGTTCAAACTCCGCATCAGAAAGCGATTCCCCATTAAGCCTGTCTTTGTTATTCTGCTCAAGTATGTACCTGAAATTCTTCCATAAATCATCTTCTGTCTTCAGGTCTTCCCTGTATACCCACTGTGAATCTCCATATACAAGCTGGTCTATAAGCTTTCTTTCAATCACTGACTCTAATTCCGACATACTAATCTCCATTCCTGCGCTGTCTTTTGCGCATATCAAGTTTGTGAGCAAGCACAAATCTTGCGTGTAAAAATTCTATTTTTACACTAATCTCCATTTCTGCGCTGCTGTTGCTTCGTAACTCATATCCAAAAGCAGCTTTATTTTATCATCTGATACACTTCCATCCAGCGTAGCTGTGATCCAGCTTGACTTGCTCATGTGATATGCCGGATAGAATCCTTCTTCTCCAAGTAAAGAACCTATCAGAGCCTGCTCACATTTGAAATTGACTATATCCACGATTCCGTCACCCTTCAGTCCAAGCCTGCCTTCCGGTACACTCATAATAATAGCAAACCACTTTCTATTACCGCTGTGTCGGAACACCTCATAATCCGGATATTTCACCCATGGATTATCCGGTCTGACGCTGTAATTATCCCAGATAAATTCTTTCAGTTGCTCACGGTTCATTATTATCTTCTCCCAAAATATACCTTGTAGAATTGTTGATTGTTTCTATAGATTATTTGTTAGATTGGCTTATGTTGGTGAAGAGTGAT
>UMIH01029482.1_pt1 | contig 14219 bp, 10 predicted proteins | sample 1965771 | NCBI WGS metagenome assembly UMIH01 (sample SAMEA4836120, study PRJEB28245) | human gut metagenome | biome: gut microbiome; material: fecal sample | place: Denmark | collected 2008
TTTTACTAAATGTGTTGTCGATCTTTTAATAAGTAATAATCACGATGCTAATGAAGTTTCTTTAAGACTTCAGGGATTATATTTAAGAAATATTGATCCAATATCAAATATGATGTTAAACCTTTTAGATTCTCATGATACTCATAGATTTATAAATTTAGTACACGGAAATAAAAATAAACTCTTGCAAGCTTTAGCAATGTTAATTTATTTTCCAGGTATGCCTTGTATTTATTATGGTACCGAAATACCTCTTGAGGGAGGCTATGATCCAGATTCAAGACGTTGTTTTCCTTGGGATAGAATTAATGAAAACAAAGAATATGTCAAACACTTCAAAAAAATATTAAAACTTAAAAAGTATAAGAGATTTGATAATGGCCTATTTAAAACATATTCACTAAACAATCTTCTAATTATGGAAAGAACATTAGGCAAGACAACTTATAGACTTATAATTAATTCAGATAATCCACAAGAATATAATTCTCATGGTGTAATTATTGATACAATTAATTATGAAAATAATATACTTAATGGTGATGGATATATAATTGAGGTTATAAAAAATGACTGATTTTAACGAATTAATAGATTTTTCAAAAGATATTGAAACAACTCTTTATGGCAAGCCACTTATTTTAAAAGGAGTTCATATGTACGAAGGACCAATAACTTTACAATATATTCCTTATGGTGGAATACAAAGTGTCTTTTATGGAAACTTAATTATAAATGTCAAAAACGGCTATGTTTGTCCTAATAAAATAATTTATGATAATGTAGAATATACACCAAAAGAATTTACTTCTAAATTTGAAGATCTCGTAAATCAAATATTACCAAACTAAAAGGCTCGCAAAACTGCGAGCCTTTTTTTTACATATAACAAATCTTATTTTGCAGTGCGAGCAAGTGCACCAGTGACTGCTGATAAGCCAAAGCCAATAACAGCAAGATAAGCACCAATGTTAGCGTTGAATGTGTAAGAAAAAACTGAGTTAGATGCTTTTCCTTGAGCACCTGCAATAATGACGCAAACAATAGCAACAACTGCAGCAAGTAAGCCTAAGCAAGCAAGAACAATAGAAATTAATCTGTTAAGCTTAGAAGCTTGTCCATATTGGAAGACAAAGAATAAAGCTAAGGCAGCAAAAGCTACTAAGACACAAATCTTTGTTGTTAAGACAGCACCTTCTGCCTTAAACTCTAAGTTTGAAACTTGATAGATAGATTTAACTCCATCAATATCGTCCAAGAAGTTGAAAGCGGTACTTCTTGATGACTCACTGCTCAAAAATTTAGCTGTCGTATTCCAAAATGGAACTAAGAAGCTAACTACACCGACTAAAAATAATACGAATGAAACGACTAAAAATAATGATTTATTCTTTTTCATAGCGAATAAATAACCTCCTGGGTATAATATACCAAAACTTAGTACAAAAATTAAGAGACAAAAGCATAATAAATGTACGAAATTTAAAAATCATTTTTCTTGACACTATACCCTGGCGGGGTATATATTAATGCGCGAGGTGCTAAATATGGAAGAATGTTGTTGTCAAAAAAAGAAATCGACACCAAGAGATGAGGAAAGCAAAAAAGCTATTGTCTCAAGAATTAATAAAATAGTTGGTCAAATGAATGGAGTCAAAAAAATGATCGAAGAAGACAGATATTGCGACGATGTATTAATTCAATTATCGGCTATAGATAAATCCATTAAATCTTTAGCAAATATAATTCTCGACGACCATATGCACTCTTGTTTAATTGAAAACATAAAAAACGGCAACTATGAAGCTGTCGATGAAATAGTCGACTTATTTAAGAGGTTCCAATAATATGAAATTAAAATTTAATGTTGAAGGTATGACTTGTGCTTCATGCCAAGCACATGTATCAAAAGCTGTTGAGCAGCTCGAAGGAACAAGTAAAGTTAATGTAAACCTTTTAAAAAATACTTTAGATGTTGAAGTTGATGAAGCTAAATGTGACGCTTCAAAAATTGAAGATGCAGTTCAAAAAGCAGGTTACAAAGCTTATATTCCAAACGCTAATAAAAAAACTGATAAACTAATTGAAAAGAATCATGATTTAGCCTATCTTATCTTTTCCCTTGTTGATTTATTAGTAATAATGTACTTTTCTATGGGACACATGATGTGGGGTTGGCCAGTTCCTAAAGTGTTCAATATGCACACTAATCCTATGGGATTCTCACTTGTTCAATTTATACTCGTACTGCCTATTATATTTTTATATAGAAAATATTTTATAAACGGGTTTAAAAAACTTATAAAACTAAGTCCAAATATGGACACTTTAATAGCCATCGGTGCAACTTTCTCTATTGCTTATGGAATATATTGCTTATTCATGATATCCATGGAATATACTGAATACCATATGTATTTATACTTTGAAGCAGCTGGTATGATTCTTACCCTTGTCAGTTTAGGAAAATACTTAGAAAAACTTTCTAAAAGAAAAACTACAACCGCTATAGAAAAACTTATGGATTTATCACCAAAAGAAGCTGTTGTATTAAAAGACAATATAGAAACTAAAGTAAAAATTGAAGAAGTAAAATTAGGTGATATAGTCGTCGTTAAAAAAGGTGATAGCGTTCCGGTTGATGGGAAAATAATTGAAGGCAACGCTTCAATCGATCAATCAAACATTACTGGTGAATCTATTCCTGTTTATAAAATAGCAAACGACGATGTTTATTCCTCAACAATAGTAACAGCTGGATACATCAAAGTTAAAGCTACTAAAGTTGGTGAAGATACATCAATCGCAAATATTATTAAGTTGGTCGATGAAGCTAGTAACTCTAAAGCTCCTATATCAAAACTAGCTGATAAGATTTCTGGTGTATTTGTTCCAGTTATTCTAGCAATAGCTTTAGTTACTTTTATCATCAATTTAATCGTCAGCAAAGATTTCCAAATTGCTCTAAACTTTGCTATTACTGTTATAGTTATTGCTTGCCCATGTGCCTTAGGATTAGCCACACCAGTTGCAATCATGGTTGGTACTGGCAAAGGTGCTGAAAATGGATTATTAATAAAAAATGCAGAGATATTAGAAAAAGCTCACCACATTAAAACAGTAGTTTTGGATAAAACTGGTACAATAACTGAAGGTAAGCCAAGAGTAACAGACTTTGAAAGCTTTGAATCAGATTCAGATTTATTGTCAGTAATATACTCTTTAGAGAATATGTCAGAACATCCACTAGCACTTTCAATGATTGAATATGCCAAAGAGAACAATGCTAACTTATTAGAAGTTAAAGAATTTAAAACTACTGATGGTCGCGGAATTGAAGGAATAGTAAATAACTCAAAATACTTCATAGGTAACTACAAATCCGTAGAAGAATTAAAACTAAACACTAAAGAATTAGAAGATAAAGTAAATAATTTATCTTATCAAGGTAAAACACCTCTATTAATTATCAAAGATAATAAAGTAGTTGGTTTAATTGCTGTTAAAGATGAAGTTAAAGAAAGTTCTAAACAAGCAATATCAGAACTTAGAAATAAAGGCATTAAAGTTATAATGCTAACAGGTGATAATAGAAAAACGGCTGAAGCTATAGCAAAAGAAGTCAACGTTGATGAAGTCATTTCTGATGTTCACCCTGAAGATAAACAAAAAGTAATCAATTCATTAAAAACCAATGACAAAAACTTAATAGCAATGGTTGGTGATGGAGTTAATGATGCACCAGCATTAACAAGTGCTGATTTAGGAATTGCTATTGGTGGAGGTAGTGATATTGCTATCGAATCTGCTGATATAGTTTTATTAAGAAATGATTTGTTAGACGTTTTAAATGTTATAAGCTTAAGTAAAAGAGTCATTAACACCATTAAATTAAGTCTTTTCTGGGCTTTCTTCTATAACTTTGTCTGTGTAATTCTTTCCACTGGATTCTTATATTACTTAACAGATAAAAAGTTTATGATGACACCAATGATTGCCTCCGTTGCTATGAGCATATCTAGTGTCTCTGTCGTATTAACTTCATTAACAATTAATTTCTTTAAAGTCAAGAAAGCTAAAAATAGCAACAATTCAAGCGTTTCAATAAAGGAGAAAAATAAAATGCAAACAAAAGTTATTTATGTAGATGGAATGATGTGTAACCACTGTAAAGCACACGTTGAAGAAGCCTGTAAAAAAGTTCCAGGTGTCAGTGATGCAGTAGTATCTTTACAAGATAAAAACGTTACTGTTACATGTGAAGAAAAAGTAACTGATGAAGCTTTAAAACAAAGCATCAAAGAAGCAGGTTACGAAGCAAAATAACTAAAAATGCTGTTGCCATTGCAACAGCATATTTTTATTTTCTAGCTAAAACAAATCTTCTTATTTCAGCTATCGTAGCCTTATCATCCACTCTAAACATATAATAACGATTACCCATAGCTTCACTAAAGATATCTGGCATTCTTCCTTCTTTCATGATTAGATTGCAATATCTATTAAATATTTCCCAATCATCATGTAAATAATTAATTCCATCTCTTCTTCCTAAATATAGACAATATCTTTTAACTTGAGAGATATCTTCTCTGTTTTCATCAAAGCACATGACATCAGCCCAAATTTTATATATATCAATACTATATGCATAATCAATCATATCAGGAGTATAACCTCCTGGAACTCTCATATTAACTTCAAGTCCAACTAATTCACCTTTATTAGCTAGTCCTGGTTTATCTTTAGTAAGTCTAAAAAACTCTAAATGGTAAAATCTTGATTTAGCGCCAAAAGCTTTTAAAACTGCTTGTCCTTGCTTCATTAAGTCATCTGGAATATCTCTAACAGTATAATATTCAACTTCTTTTAAACCAGTAACTATATCCATAATTGGAGTTGGAAAAGCGTGATGAGTTGGATAAACCACATTGCCATTGCTATCACATACCCCATCAAAACTTAAGAGCTCTCCTTCTAAATATTCTTCCATAATATATGGAGAGCCATCATAGTGTTCAAAGAAAGTAACAAGCCCTGCAGCATCAGAAATCTTATAAGTTTTAGAAGCACCAACGCCGTGATCTGGCTTAACAACTACAGGATACCCCACAACATTTATAAAATCTTTAGCTTTATCAATTGTAGATACTAATAAATATCTTGCGGTTTTAACGTTTGCTCTCTTGTACCCTTCTTTCATTAAACTTTTTCTATTGAAAGTTTTAATCAATTCTGGATTAGGGCCTGTTGTAACATTAAATATTTCTCTTAGTCTAGCATCGTCGTCTAACCAATATTCGTTATTAGATTCAATATAATCAATAGGACCATACTTGTTAATAAAATATCTAATAGCATCACACTTTTGATCAAAGTTGTGCAAGCTATCGACTTTATAGTGATCTGTCAAATTAACCTTCAATTCATATGGAAGATAATCTGTAGGCGTTTCAGTAATTCCTAAAACATTAGCGCCATTTTCTTTTAAAGCTTTACAGAAAAGATAATATGTATCTGGAAAGTTTGGTGAAATAAAAACAAAGTTCATATTATTTACCGTCCTTATTAATAAAAGTGTAGCACTTAAATAAAATATAAAATTATAAAAAGTGCTTTCATACCTAAATATAATAGCACTTATAAACTAATTGTTGGCCAAAATCTCAATTACTTGATCAACAGTAGCTTCAGTATTATTAATCTTTAAACTATATCCTGTGTCTAATTTAACAATTGTAACCTTAGTATCTTCATCGATAGTCAAAACGAATTCATAACCATTTACTGAATAGAATTGATCTGATGTCATAGTTATAATATTACCTAAGTTTTCATTATCAACAACTTTAACAAAATCAAATTCGACACTATATTGTCCGCTTGCTGAATAGTAATATTTAAAGCAAATAAATGAGTCACTATCACCAATATCGGTTATCGGATTCATATAACTATCTCTTTCAACATAATCATATTTTTCATCATCGTTTGTAGCTGTATGAGTAAACGATTCTACTCTACTACCTGCAACAAGTGATCCATTTAAATAGTCTTCTTTGATTACTCTTGTAGCAGTCTGCTCAGTCTTAGTGTTGTAGTCGATATAAGTTACCCTACGAGTGACATATGTATCTGATGAAGAAGCAACAGCTTCTAAAGATGCATCATTTTTATCAACTAATTTAACATCGTTATTTATATAAGTAGCTTCGACGTTATCTAGTTCATTAATTGTCGTTGCTTTTACAACATCAGTCTCACGGCTAATAGTTAGAATATCTTTAAAACCACTTCTTATAGCAATGGCAACAACTGAATCTTTTCCTATAGTATCTGAAACACTATTAACAATAGCTATGCCAAATGGAAAGTCATATTTTTCAACAAAGTTAGTATATCTATCAACAATTGTTGTCGAAGTAATTCTTTGAGCGTTAGCTGAAATATCAAGATAAATTAAATATGAACCAGTACTTCCATCCTTTGAACCCATAGCATATTCACCATCGTTTACTGGAACTTCAAAGTAATACATAGTGTTTTCTAAAAAGCAATTCGTAGGAGTTTTCGAAATATAACTCATATCAAACACTTCAACATAATTATTTGGTAAAGTATCGCTTGCTGGACTAATAGTAGAGCCATGGACTCCATCTTCTAATGTTATATAAGCCTCTGAATACTTTGGACTTAGTCCATCAGCATATTCATACACATAAGAATGGTTTTCTTCTCCATCACTATAGACTCTTGAAATTTCTCTAATTTGTTCAATCTTTTCATTGTCATCACGTGTAATATCATAAAGAGTGAAGAAAGAGTCATTGCCAGTAAAATATGTACCTGCAAAGAAGTTAATATAACCTTTCTCTTTAAGATTAAAGTCAATACTAGATTCTGGAAATTCATAATTGTAATATTGATTACCATTAATTCTTACTTTTTTAGCTGTCATCAAATAATCTTTAGAAACTCCATAGTTCATAAAGTGCAAACCATAAACATATGATGAGCCGCTTAAAATTGCATCCAAAGACTTTCTTGAATCATCGTACTTCTTTAAATTCAAACTATTAGTATCAGTTCCAGATGAAGGATACTTATTTGGATATTTATTTGATAATGTTCTACTAACACTAGTATTTGACTTGTTGTAATCATCAGATATTCTTACGAACTCTTTATTACTATTTATTGTTACTACTTCAAGTCTTGAACTGCTATAACTATTAGCGTTAAGTGAACTACTTAAATAACTCATTTCATATTGAGAAACACGCACATCACCAGCTCTATATGGACCTGAAGTTGAGCTTTCATCTGGATGCATGTAGCGCGATCCACCAATAATATACCCAGTATTATTTTCCGTTGCTTCTATGTTATATGAAGTATCAGTTGTACTTTCATAGTCTTTTTCAACATTTAAAGGTAAATATGTGCCTTTGGTTGAGGATTTAACACTCGTTATTTCTGTTGTAGAAGAATTGAAAACATAATAATAAGAAGTACTTCCATTTTTAAAACTTGAAGTATTTGAAGGCGCAGATCTTGAATTAGTAAATGAAACACCGTTACTAGTTATATTTAAATAATAATATGTTCTCCATACACTATAATAAATGCTGTTATTATTAACTGTTAAAGAAGTCCTTGTCGTTGTTAAAGTAGCAGTAGTACCTGAATGGCCTAAATAATATGTTGTTCCGTCTATAATTGTTGAAACATAACCGGTACCATTTGTTGAACTTAATGTCCATAAAGTTGCTGAACTAGTGTTATTAACTATTCTAAAAGATACTGTTCCACTTTGATTTTTTATAACTGATAAATAAGCAGTACCAGCAGTATTTGAAATATAATAACCTGTTGTTTGAACAGAGACTCTTGATATATCATCATAAACAGTTTTATTAACAGCTTCTTTTTGACCATAAAGGTACATAAATGATGTACTTGTAGAAGAAGAACTATATTTCGAGAATGTATAGCTTCCATCAAATCCTTTAGTATCATCGTCAAGAGTTGAAGAGGTTTCATATTCTTTCATATCATAAGTAAAGCTAGTAGCAGTTGTTGAACCACTTTCAACGCCATCTATTCTTCTAACAGTTGTAGTTGTATCAGTAGCGCTATAGTTAGAAGATTTATTTAAAGTAGCAGAAAGTCTATAGAAAATATTCTCCATAGCAATACTTCCGCCCCAACCACTAACATTACCTTCACCTTTAAAGTCGCTAGTAGAAACATCAACTCTCTTAGCGTTAAATGAAGTGTTTGAAACATTGATAAATGACTTATATTTATCAGTACAATATCCAACTAAACTATAGTCAGATAAATTATTACTTAAAGTTGCAATAGGATTTGTAGAGACAGTACTTGTATCTAATCTATTATTGCCTATTATTTTTATGTTATCTATAGTTCCGTTTACATACCCAGCAGCCATACCGATTAATGTATTACTTGTTCTAGCGTGAACATCAATATTTTCTATACCTAGATTTTTAACCTCGTTAACACTACTATCATAAGTACCGACAACGTTATTTAAATCTCCAACTACGCCAAATAAACCAATAATGTTCACATCGTTTAAAGTATCACCGACAGCTAACGGCTTTTTTGATATTTCTTTAGCACTAGTATCACTTGAGATTATATTTGAAACTGTCAAATTAGTTATAGTTTTATTATTACCATTAAAATTGCCTATGAATGGATATTTAGTTGTACCAATTGGAGGTAATGAATAGTTATTCATATCCAAATCACTTTCAACACTAAAATAATACTGATTAGAGTTATCAGCATTAACTTTATTATTAAATACGCCTAAATATTGAAGCCAAGCAAGGTTATATAGGTGAATAGGTGCATTTAAAACATATGGATCTTCTTTAGTACCATTTCCTCTAGCAAAATATGCCGCAGCTGTCTTTCCATCTGCATCATCAAAATCAACTCTTTTATATTCGATAATCCAAGCTAGAGAAGAACTTACAACTGCTGCAAAAGGAATAACCATTAAGGCAGCAAAAGCTATCTTTTTCAAACTTTATTTTTTCATAAGTATTAATCCGCCTTTAAAATATAAAAGTTAAAATCACAATCATAGCTAATATATGATCTTCCTTCTTCATCAGCATCATCAGCACTAAATATTACATCGTTCCCAATATTTAAAGAATATATAGTTTCAATAGAAGCAAAGTTATAGTTAACGACAATATATATAACAATGACATCAGTAAACGTATGCATTAAAATTCTTTTTTCATCGACTAATCCAGTATATGTATCGTTAACGAAAGTCACTTTATCGTTATTATCATTACAAGTATCATTTAATTTAAGATTATAGTGGTTATCAATAGTATTATTATCGATATAACTCTCATCAAAAGCGTAAAAATCAACTATGCTAGTTAAAGAATTTCCTGTCTTTTTTAGCAAATATTCCTGTTTTAACTCACCATTTTCATCAACTTCACCTTGATAGTAAGTAGCTGATGTTTCAACGCTTAAATTTATGCTTGAATATTTGCTATCTAGTTCTACTCTAATCAAAGTTTGATACTTTGCACTATCGACAGCATATTTTCCAAAATTATAATTCTTACTTCCATTGACATAAAAAGGTAAGACGTCCTCATCAGTTTCATATGTCGTATCACAAGTGTGAAAAGTAACATTTTTGACTATTTCATTTTTATATAGATTTATACTTCCACCATTAGTCTGAGAGCTTCTTACAGCGCTAAACCAAGCTATTGTTGAAACTATTGTAACCAAAAAACAGGACATCAAAAGAAGTATCGAAATAGATAATTTTTTCATAAAAATCCTGTTGCTCATCTATAGAAATCTCCATCATGTAGCAACTGGCTATTCCATTTAGGACCCTCTAGTTTTGCGTCACTACCTTACGATAGCTTTGCTTTTTTTACGAAAAAATTATATATATATTATATATAAAGGTCAAATATTTTATTTAAATTAGGATAATAACTAATTGTATTTTATTAAATTTAATATATAAAGTAATTAAAATTAATTATTATGCTATAATAAAATATATGGAAAAAAAGTCAAAAAGAGTTTTTAAAATTATCGTCACTTCACTTTTTACATTTTTAAGTGCTGTAATAATTTTTGAATCATGTCTCGATGGCGAAACATCAGCTAAACAATCAAAGTTTATAGCTAATACTATCGAAAAAGTTTTATTAAAAATAAATCCACCAAAGAAAGTCGAAGTAAAAGACATAGAAATTAATAATACTCAGACAAACTACCCAACAAATTATTCTTTTAAACTTGATTACTCTATTTTTCCATCAGAAGCAACAGATCATAGTGTTTCTTTTGAATCTTCAAATTCAAATGTAGTATCTATATCTAACGATGGAGTTGTCAATATAAAAAACATAACTTCTAACACTGAAGATTTTTTTATTAAAGTAATATCTAATTCAAATAACGATGTTTCAAAAGTATATAACTTTAATGTAAGCAAATACTATCCAACTGATATAAGATTATTATTAGATAATTATTCTTCAGTAACAAACGAATCCTCGATTGTGCTTTATAATAGTTTTCCATGCCATTTTGATATTGATTTTATCGGTAATAATTATGTAACAGAAAAAGAATATTCCTTAGATTATGACAAAGATTATTTAAGCGTTGAAAATGGATATTTAACTCCTTTAAAAAATGGAAAAACAAGTATAAATTTGACTACATATAACTTAAATAAACAATATGAAGTAAATATAACAGAAAACCCAGATAAAGATAAAGTAATTACTTCCCTTAAACTTGATTCAAACGAATTACAAGTCAATGCCACATCAAAAGTAAAAATATTTAATAACGAAGTAGAAATAAAACAAAATTTTGTTTTGTCATCAAGTAATCTAAACATTATCTCAGTAGATTCAAACGCCCGAACAATAATTGCAGTCTCTGCTGGTGAAGCGACAATTACTCTTTACGGTAATAATGGTGAGATATTGAATACTAAAATTAAAGTAATAGAACATTTAAACAAACCTATTGTCACAATACCTGGCCTTAATAATAACTTATTAGATTTAAAAATATATGATAAAGTTCCGCTTTTTATTTCATTTCCTGAAGAAACAACTTATAAAAGTTATAGCGTTATAATTGATGACACCAGTATCATTACTTTAAATGATAATATTATAAGTGCAATAAAAGATGGTTCAACGACATTAAGAGTTAAACTAAATAACGAAAATGAAAACTATACAGTAGAAATAAATGTTGTCGTCAGACAATCAACAATATCAAATTTTTCAAAGTTTGCTTTTCTAATAAGAAAAAGTATCGGTCATCTAATGTCCTTTTTTGCTTTAGGTCTATTAGCTTTTTTAACATTTTATTTAAGTTTTGGCAAATCTTATAAAACATTATTTGTAATTATATATGGATTTACAATTGCTGGATTAAGTGAATTAATTCAAATACTAACCCCTGGAAGATATGGAACAATTCAAGATGTTGGTATAGATTGTTTAGGCTATTATGCTGCTATAGTTTTACTTTCTATAATATTTGGATTAGAACTTTTAATTAAATACCTAAAATCAAAAAAAATAATTAGCATTTTACTTGAAAACGAATATGCTAAGGTATAGATTATTTCGGTATGAAAAAGATAGAAATGACTACGGGATCTATCCCTAAAAAAATATTACAGTTTTCTCTTCCAATGATTGTTGGAAGTATTTTTCAATTAACTTATTCAACTATAGATGGAATTGTTATAGGAAGATTCATCGATAAAAGTGCTTTAGCTGCTGTTGGAGCTGCTACACCTATCTTCAATATTCTCTTATTTTTATTAGTCGGACTATGTAATGGTGCTTCAATATTGATGTCAGAGCTATTTGCCCAAAAGAAGCCAAAAACACTTAAACAAAACATTGGAACCTCTATAAGTGCAGGGTCAATACTATCTATTATTCTTACTATATTAATAATTGTTTTTGCTCGTCCAATTTTAAAAGCAACTGGTGTTAAAACCGAATTGTTAACAGATGCTACAAATTACTTGATTTTTGTATCTATCGGCTTAGTTTTTTCTTTTATAAATAATATTTATACTGCTGCTTTACGAAGTACTGGAGACTCTCTTAGACCACTTTATATTTTAGCCCTAACATCTGTTATAAATATCGGCTTAGACTTTGCATTTGTCTTAGGTTTTAAAATGGGAGTAATAGGAGCCGCAATCGCTACTTCTATATCAATGGCTTTATCAGCAATAATTTGTATTTTCTATGCAGCGTATGTAGATGATTTGTTCAAATTTAAGCTTAGCGATTTTAAAATTGTCAAACCACAATTAATTGAAACAAGCAAATATGCTATTGCTTCAGCCTTACAACAAATAGTTTTATTTATAGGAAAATCCATTGTTCAAATAAGTATCAACACTTTATCAATTGATGCCCAAGCTGCCTTTACTGCAGCAAGTAAGATTGATGACTATGCAATTACTCCTATTCAATGCTTTGGAAATACAGCGGCAATGTTCATTGCTCAAAACAGAGGAGCACATAAGCCTGAAAGATGCAAAAAAGGTTTATTTACAGGAATGATATTAAGCGTAATATACGCATCAATTGCTTGCTTAGTCGCATATTTTGGAAACAATCTATTAGTCAAAATGTTCTTAGATTCAGAAGATAATGTTGCTGGAGTTATTGAAGAAGGAGCTAAATATTATCAATATATGGCTTTCTTCTATTTCTTTCCTGCTTTAACAAATTCAGTTCAAAGTTATTTTAGAGGATTAGGAAAACTAAATATTGTCTTTTATTCAACAACAGTTCAAATCATATTTAGAGCTTCTTCATCCTTCTTCTTAATTAAGAGTTTTGAAATTACTGGTGCGGCACTATGCACAGGAGTAGGTTGGACATTTATGCTCCTATTTGAAGTGCCAATTTTAATATATTATTTAAGAACTAAAAAAGGTCTTAACCATACATCTTCTGTAGATGTTATTAAGTATAAATAATATATAAGCTATATTGAAATATTTTATAGATATCTTAAATTTTATTCTTATAAAAATTTAGTAAAGCAAATGAAAGAATACTTAAAAAGAAGTAATAATATTCCTACATGTGTGTTAGGTTGGAAAACACCACTTGAAAATCGTGTGGAATTATTATTCCTTTTAAAAAATACCATTAATGGTTTAATAAATTGTTTAGATTTTTAACAAGACTTTGACAATTCATCATTATTTTTATAACTGAATTTACTTTGCCATAAAATTGCCTGTTATTACCTACATTTTCAACCGATAAAAAACTACACAATTATATTGATAATTATAGTCAAATTATATATTCACTTACTTAATTAGAATTTACTTTGTCAATTAATAATTAAATTGAACTTTATATAGCAAATTTATTTTTTCCATTCTGCCATAGCATAACCACGTGGATATAATTCAGTGCCAAAAAATCCTATGCGTCCTTCTTTATATATTCCATTATAACCATCTTTTCTAAGACCAAATAAATATTCTTTAGTTACTTCTTCTCCTGTTGACCATAAATAATAAGAGTTAGAGTCTAGAACAAGATAATTTTGTAATTCATTATTATTGTAGAAATTATTCAATTTAAAAATTCCAACATCAGACTTAACTGTCACTTTTAAATCCGGAAAAGTAGCGTTGTTATATGTCCATTTGTAAGTAAAAGACAATATGAGTTCCCATTTATCATTTATTTCTATATCAGGTTCAGTATTAGAAGAGTAATTTTTAGTTTTATAATTGAGTTCATATGTGTTGTCTTTATTCATTGTTAGTCTAATTATGGCTTGTGTATAATCTTTTGATGCACTAAATTGATAATCTTCTAGCATATGTTCTTTAATCTTATTTGAAGAAGAGCACCCAAAAGATGATAAAGAAACTAATAAACCTAAACACAACAAAATAATTCTTTTAATATTTTCATTTTATCAATAAAATAATAAAAGTTCAATAATTGAATATATCGTTTATTAAATCAATTTTGTTGTAAAATATACAAAAATACAGAACTATCAAATAAATTATAACTAATTTTATTATCTATTATTAATAAACTAACATTTTTTGTTCAAAAGCTTGATTTTGTATTATCGATATATTTATAGGATTCTTTTTA
>UMIH01020032.1_pt1 | contig 14118 bp, 8 predicted proteins | sample 1965771 | NCBI WGS metagenome assembly UMIH01 (sample SAMEA4836120, study PRJEB28245) | human gut metagenome | biome: gut microbiome; material: fecal sample | place: Denmark | collected 2008
AAAATAAAAAATATATATTTATATTCAATAAAAACAAAATAAGTCGAGGGACATAAGGATTTCTGAAACCCAGCTCTTCTTATACAACGAATATCATGCGTGTCTCACCAGCTATTCGTATACACCGACAACTCCCATTAAATATCAACAAAGGAATAAAGAAAAACGAAAGGGTTTAAAAAAGGAAAGGTTGTCTCACGACAACCAATCTTCATTAACCTTAAATCTAATACTATGAAAAACACATTGCAAATGATATGAATTTTCTAATACGACAGCAAGGTTTTGCTTCAAAAAGATTCAACAGCTAACATTATTTAGTCATTGAATAAATATTTTTAGTAAAATTCATTCAATAAAAAATATTTTGTTTCTATAATCTACTCCTGTTTGAAAAATATAAATCACCCCAATTATTATCGCAAAGAAATAACTATCTTCGTGGAGAAAAAGAAAAAAGGAATGATAGACCAAGCAACCATCGATAGAATTATGGCCGCTACCGATATCGTAGAGGTAGTATCAGACTTCGTAAGTCTACGTAAAAGAGGTGCTAATTATTGGGGGTTGTGTCCGTTTCATGATGATAAAACCCCTTCGTTCAGCGTATCTCAATCCAAAGGTGTTTGTAAATGTTTCAGTTGCGGCAAAGGAGGTAGTGCTATCCATTTTATTATGGAACATGAGCAACTATCGTATTACGAAGCACTGAAATATTTAGCGAAAAAATACAATATCGAAATTCATGAGAAAGAGTTGACCGATGAGGAAAAACAGAAAAGAAGCGACCGCGAAAGTATGTTTATCATCAACGCTTTCGCTCAAAATTTTTTCAGTAAATCGCTATTAGAAACCGAAGAGGGACGCACTGTGGGGTTAGCCTATTTCAGAGAAAGAGGCTTTAATGAAGATATTATTCGAAAATTCGGATTGGGCTACTCTCCTGAAAAGCGAGATGCACTTGCACAAGAAGCTAAGAAACAAGGTTACAAAACCGATTATTTATTAAAAACAGGGCTTTGCCGTGAAGGTCAAAACAACCGTATTTACGACCTGTTTGCCGGAAGAGTGATGTTTCCAGTATACAGTGTATCGGGGAAAGTCGTCGCATTCGGAGGCCGAATACTCAAATCGGGTGTAAAAATCAGTAAATATTTCAATTCTCCCGAATCGGACATTTATCACAAGAGTAATGAACTATACGGTATTTTCCAAGCTAAACGAGCTATCGAAAAAGAGAAATGTTGTTATCTGGTAGAAGGATATACCGACGTATTATCCATGCATCAATCCGGCATTGAAAATGTCGTAGCATCCTCAGGAACTGCATTGACTCCCGGACAAATACGATTGATACATCGATTTACCGAAAACATCACAGTTCTATACGACGGTGATGCTCCGGGTATAAAAGCGTCACTGCGAGGTATAGACCTGATACTTCAAGAGGGACTTAACATCAAGGTAGTCTTACTTCCCGATGGCGAAGACCCCGACTCTTTCTCCAAAAGCCAAAGTGCCGAATCATTTACCCAATATATAAAATCACATGAAACGGATTTTATCCGATTCAAAACTCAATTACTATTGGAAGATGCCGGAGAAGACCCTATAAAACGGGCCGGTATCATTTCGAATATCGTACAAAGCATTTCGCTTATACCCGATACCATCGTAAGATCGGTTTACGTGCAAGAATGCAGTCGGTTATTACAAATCGACGAACAAGTCCTTTTATTCGAATTGAACAAAATGCGACAACAACGGGCAGAACAACAATCTACCCGAGACCGATATCAATCTTCCCAATCGCAGACGGTAAGACCGGCTGTGATTCAGGACTCTTTTGGAAATAATGTATCTGTAAATCAAGTCTCCGACGCAGAGGTTGTACCACCGGCCTCATCAGAAATACCGGAAACAGATAAAAATATTCCCCTCCCTACCCCGACCTCTTTATCGTCAAAAAGAGAAAATAGATCACCCCTAGATAAATATGAACGAGAATTAATCCGTTACGTTGTACGATATGGTTACCGTGATTTATTCGAAACGGCCACGGGTACTTGGCAAAAAGTATGGGAGTATATTGTCGAAGAACTCGCGATCGATAATATCGCATTCAGCAATCCTCTCTATAAACATATGATAGAACTGGCTTCCCAACAGCGCGAACACGTTGCGCAACAAGTCTCTTCTTTGCGGCAAGAGCTATTGCCGAAAGCCCAAGACCAAATAAATGAGATAATCGAACAAATTCGTTTAGAAAACGGCGATATTACCGACAAACAAAGAAAGGAGGCCGAAGCACGAGAGAATATAACCGAGCAAATGGAAGAAGAGTTACAAACTTTCGAAAGCTATTTTCTCGAACGTTATTTTACGACCTACCCCGACACTCAAATAAGTTTATTGGCCGTAGATTTAGTCAGCGATAAATACCAGTTGAGTAAAGTACACACCAAATATCAAAAAGTAGAGACCGAATCCGACAGGCTGTGGGAACTCATTCCGCGAGCTATTTATGAATTAAAAAATGCTATTCTCGAACAGACTATCAAACAAATACAGAAAAAAATAAAAGAAGCCACACAAAATAAAGATAATGAAAAGATAATCGAACTAATGGAACAGAATGTCGAATTAAATCAATTGAGAACCACTTTGGCCAAACAAATAGGAGATCGCATTATTTCGCCTAAATAATATATACAATTCAATATTTATTTATCGAGAAACAATAAAATTTTATCATTTTTATTGTATAATTAAAATTTTATATATTCCTTTGTTCCGTCAATAACACACCTATTATTCAAATTAAAGCTATGTATTACCTCGAAGCCAACCACATTGTTAAACAATATGCTTCTCATCGGGCTCTCGACAATGTTACCGTACATGTTCCCGAAAACGGCATTTACGGCTTATTAGGCCCCAATGGAGCCGGGAAAACAACGTTAATCCGCATTATCAACCAAATTACAGCACCCGACGAAGGCGAAGTTTTAATAAAAGGGCGTCCTTTACACCCCTCAGATGTGGAACACATCGGTTATTTACCCGAAGAACGTGGCCTCTACAAAAAGATGAAGGTAGGAGAACAGATTTTATACTTGGCTCAATTGAAAGGATTATCGAAAAACGATGCCAAAGAAGGCATGAAATATTGGCTGAACAAATTCGACATAAAAGGTTGGGAAAAGAAAAAAATAGAAGAGCTCTCAAAAGGTATGCAACAGAAGATACAATTTATCACTACCGTTATGCATAACCCCAAACTACTGATTTTTGACGAGCCGTTCAGTGGTTTCGACCCCGTCAATGCCAATCTGTTGAAACAAGAAATTCTCGAAATGAGGGACAAAGGAGCCACGATCATATTCTCTACCCACAATATGGGATCTGTCGAAGAGCTCTGCGACGAGATCAGCCTCATCAATCGCTCGCATGTCGTCTTACAAGGCGAAATAAACAATATTCGCGAACAGCACAAAAAACATCTCTTCAAAATCGAAGTACAACAAGGGAATCTGCAAAGCAACGATCTATATGAAATATTGGAGACAAAAGAACGACACGCCAATTTTACATATACACTGCGCAAACGAAATGCCCAAATGAGCAACAACGAACTCATCTCCCTGCTCACGCAACAATGCCAGTTATCGGGATTTGAAGAGATTCTGCCCACCATGAACGAAATTTTTATTGAAACCGTGGGAGAATCGGCTCTTAAAGAAAATACAAACATCAAGTAAATCTGAATATTATGAGTAAAATATCTCTTATTATAGAACGCGAATATCTGACTCGCGTCCAAAAAAAATCGTTCATCTTAATGACGATACTCTCACCGATTGTCATGGTCGCCTTGGTATTCGCACCTATTTGGCTCGCACAACTATCGAGCGATGAAGTCAGACAAATAGCCATTATAGACCAAACCGGTCTTTACAAGAATATTTACGAAAACTCCGAAGAATACCAGTTCACCTATATGCAGGGAATACTCAACCCGGCGGAAATACGAGCCGAAGAATCCCAACCCTATGCTTATGTTATCATCAAAGATAATCTGTTGAACAATCCCAAAGGTATGACCATCTACTCTCAAAAGCAAATAACGAACAGTTGCGAGTCGATGATCACGTCGCAAATGGAAGAGTTTTTGAAAAACGAGAAATTATTGTCATATAATATTCCTAATATCAAACAAATCATAGACGATTCCGACATAAACCTACATGTCGACACTATACGCTTGGAAGAAGACGGCGCTGAAACACAAACATCATCAGAAATGGTCATGGTTATTGGTATGGCCATGACATTGATTATATATATGTTTCTCATGCTCTACGGAGGCCAAGTCATGACGAGTGTCATGCAGGAAAAAACCAACCGAATTGTGGAAGTAATGGTTTCATCGGTAAAACCTTTCGAGCTGATGATCGGCAAAATCACCAGTATCGGACTAGTAGGCCTCACCCAACTGGGCATTTGGATTCTTTTTATCATCGGGATATTTTTGTCTGCGGGAGCGATTTTCTCTTTTAGCGGTGGTATGGATACGGCCAATATCGAAAACATGACCGCCGTCGCAGGGAGCATGAACGGTGTAGATGCAGCTCAACTCACAGGAAAAATGGGAGCCATGCAAGAAATCCAAATGCTGGGAAGTATCAATCTCACCCAGTTGCTCATATGCTTCGTATTATTCTTTATCGGAGGTTATATTCTGTATGCTTCCTTATTCGCAGCCATAGGATCGGCAGTCGACAATGAGTCGGATACGCAACAATTTATGGTTCCCATTACCTTTATTATCATCTTCGCCCTATATGCAGGCATATTCAGTGCCGAGAATCCCGACGGACCGTTAGCCATGTGGTGTTCGATGATACCGTTTACCTCCCCCATCGTCATGATGGTAAGAATCCCCTTCGGGGTATCTACATGGGAGCTGATAGTATCGATGATTATCCTCTACGGTTCTGCCATCGGGCTGGCGTGGGTAGCCGGAAGAATATACCGGGTGGGAATCCTCATGTATGGCAAAAAGCCCAGCTACAAAGAAATGATAAAGTGGATACGTTATAAGGCATAAAAAACATTATGAAAAACCCTCGATACCTCATTCTCGTCTTTTGTGGGCTATTGCTATTGTCCTGTACCGGTAATAAATATATTGTGGAACGAACCCCAAAACACAACAATCCGGTCGATGAAATATCGTGGCTGAAAGAACGTAAAAAGGAATTCGAGAAAAGAGAATGCCAAATAACTCTTTATGAAAAGGAAGGGAAAAACTACTATGCCGTTTTTGCGACTACTCCCGGAGCGTTCGACAAAAACACGACCGTCGTTTACGACCAAGAAGGTAACGTTTGTTTAAAATTCGGAGGGCTGATGCCTCCGCCCAAACGAGAAGCCGTAAAAAAATTTTTTGAAAATGCAGAAAACAAAGGTACTATCTGGAAGTGCAAACAACAGCATAAAAAGGAGTAAAACCTCTATTCAGTTTTCATAAATTACACACGATAATTCTAGAAGGAGCTCTTCTCAAATTTCTTTGTTATTCACAAACTATTATACAACTTCCATATATTAAAAAATATATAAAATTAAGCATAAAATCCAACTAAAATCTCATTCCCGACTTGATTATGCCAAACCGCAACCAATCTTTATAGTTATAAATTTCATTTTTCCGCAAAAATCCATTAGAAATATAAAGAAAAAGAAGAAAAGAACGGTGCAAATTAAAATAATATAATTACTTTTGTTTTAAATAAGAGCATTTATTCAAATCGAAATATATTTCAACAAATTTAATTATATTATTTTAATCCAAAATTTATGAAAAAATTTTCACTACTACTTATTGCTACATTAATAGCAATAACTTCTTTTGCCGAAAGCAAGACGGCATATGGCATACTTGCTTTTGACGAAGAAGAAACCCGTAAGATGAACTCTTTGGTATCTTTTCCGTTGGAAGGAAATTTCACTACCTATGAGCAAATCGTTCAATTTGGAAGAACCGATGTATTCAGCGGAGCTTTCGCCGAAGGATCATACTATGCGGAGTCTATCAAGAATACCGGAAATGAGGAAGTTCCCGACTCTCTACTCAAAATCGACATTGCCACCGGCAAATATATAGCTGTCGGTCCGATTGAAGGTTTCGCCAACGACATCAACGATATGTCATACGATTATTCCACTTCTACCATGTGGGCTGTGGCACAAAATGCATCCAATTCCTATTCAGAATTATTCACCATTGATTTGGAAACAGCAGCAGCGACAAAAAAATTCACGCTCGACCGTAGATTTTTTACATTAGCTTGTACTTATGACGGTGAACTCTATGCAATCTCATTCCATGGAGAATTATGCAAAATAAACAAAACCAACGGAGCAGTTACAGTAATCAGCAAACTATCCATGACCCCCAATCTTGCTCAATCTATGGAATTCGACCATACCACCGGAACCCTTTATTGGGCAGCACAAGTACTTACAGTCGATGGTCAAATAGAAATGGAAGAATCTTTTATGGCCACCATTGACATCGCTACCGGTAAAGTAACCCGTTTAGGAAATATAGGTTCAAGCGGACAAATTGTCGGACTTTACATTCCATTTTCAGCATCGGCCTCCAATACTCCGGCCGCAGTTAGCGAACTAACTATTACTCCGGCAGAAAACGGGCTTACACAAGCCACCCTTAGTTGGATCAATCCAAGGACCCTATTCGGAGGTGAGGAACTGACCGAAATTACAGGCATATCTATTTATCGTAACGACCAACTCGTAACCACTCTCCAAGGCAATCCCGGTGAAAAATCGACTTATATCGACAATATCGGCAATGGATTCATCGGAGGAATCGTGTCTTATCGCATTATAGTCTCTAACACCAACGGCAATGGAGTACCCGCCGAGAAAGAAGCCTTTATAGGCCTCGATATACCTGCTGCGCCAAGCAATCTCCAAGCAAAGAAAGAACGTTTTGATAAAGTTGTGTTATCTTGGTCGGCTCCGACAGCATCTGTCAACGGTGGCTGGTTCAACCCCCAAGATGTTGTCTACAAAGTAGTTCGAAATAACGAAACTGAAATCGTAGCAAACACAAACGAACTGACTGTATCCGATCAAGTGACCGATTATCCCCAAGCCTGTACCTATACCGTAACAGCTTTCAACAAAGCAGGAGAAGGCGAAAGCGCTGTCATAGGGAATATAGTGCTAGGCCCTAAAAACACGCTTCCATTCACTTGCGACTTCAACGACAACCATGCTGCATCACAATGGACTCCTATTGATGCCGATGGCGATGGCAACACTTGGAAATACATGAACAATGCCGACACCCACCGTCTATCGATGGCCTATAAGCCCAAAAACGGTGCCGGTGAAGACTATATAGCCTCCCATATATTCGGATTCGAAGCCGGGAAAACCTACGAGGTAAAAGCTCAAATATTGATTTATGGAATTTGCGATTTCGAGTTTGTTCTTTTAAGCGAGGGCAAAACCCCGATTTCAATACAACAATATTTGCAAACGTCTACACAATGGAAACCGGCAGAAATGACATTCTCGTTCTCTCCGGCAGAAAGCGGAGACTATCAACTGGCAGTGAAATCCTTGTCAGAATCTGCGAACTATTTGTGGTTATTCAACATCAGCATTGAAGAAAAAAGCAGAACAAACCTTTCTGCGACAGCTATTGATGGAGATGAAAGTCCCGCAATAGGTACAGCCTCGCGCTATTTCGTAATGGTACACAATACTGGTTCGACTGCTCTTTCGAAATATTCTGTCAACTTAGTGGACGCAACCTCAAACGAAATACTGTCCTCGGCACAAAATACAGCAGAAATCGCAGTCGGCGAGAAAAGGATTTTCACTATCAATTGGACTCCTACCGACAAAAATGTCACATCGATAGCCGGGACGGTCGTTTGCGAAGAAGATGGCGTTCCCGATGACAACAGTACCCAGCCGTTCGAAATAAATGTCCAAGACAAAGGGGCGGAAACGACTATCAAGATAGGTGCACTTTCCGCCGAGTCAAGCCAATTTTCACCTTTCGCACTCTACGACAGTAATAGTGCAGCACTCAATATCTATACACCCGAAGAAATAGGTCGCAATAACATTATCGTAAAAAAAATAGCCTATACAGGCGTCTGCTTCATGCCAAAATCATTCCCCGCCAAAATCTATATGGCCAATACGTCCCGGCAAACAACAAACGAAGGGTGGATTGCAGAAAAAGACATGACTTTGGTTTATGAAGGCGATGTAACAATCAATATGAACAGTAACTCTTCCACCGACTTTACTGTTGAAATTCCGCTATCCACAAATTTTGAATATACCAACGGGAACTTGGCGGTACTAACAATACTGAATTGGGGTTACAACTATTTATCGGGTGTTTCATTCCATTCCTACAACCGCACAGACGATGCCGGCTGCGGAGTATGGTATGGTTCCGGAACCTTTGATTTCACGCAAGAAATGAAAATGTCGGAAAAATATAACAGCTCTATCAGTTTGACAGTCCAAGACAAAGGATCCAGCTCGATAAATGACCTACCGAAAGATAGTACAATATCGGACAAACCAAGATATTACATAAATGGCAATACGCTGTTTATATCCGATGAAAGTGTGGAAAAAGTACTTTTCTCCGACCTAAGCGGCCGCTCGATACTTCATACTACCGAAACAGCAATCAATATCGCCACCTTCCGAGGAGCCCATATTTTGACTGTCATCTATACTGACGGAAGTACAAAATCGGAAGTTATTTTCCTATAAGATCAAGAGCGTAGCTATTAAAACGCTCTCTTAGGAAAGTTATATCTATAACCGACAAAGGAAAAAGCCATAGCAAACTTTACATAAGAGGCTATGGCTTTTTCCTTGACCAATCCCTACCCACCAAAGAACTGTCACTCCTAAGACTCTTGTTATTTTTTCAGCACAAATTCATCGGCATCTTTCCAAACCGGGAACTTTTCCCGAAAAGACTTTAATTTAGATAAATCCAATTCCACATTTACGACTTGTGGCACAAACGGTTCAGATTCTGCGACAACATCGCCTTTAACCCCTATCGCCATCGTATCTCCTCTATAAACCATCGATGTTGCGTCTTGTCCTATTCTGTTCACGCCACAAACATAAGCCGCATTTTCGATAGCCCGGGCTATTAACAAATTTCTCCAAGCATACGAACGGGATTGAGGCCAATTCGCCACAAATAAAAGCAAATCATATTCATTCCCTACATTTCTGCACCAAACGGGAAAACGCAAATCATAACAAACGAGCAAACAAATATTCCAGCCCCTATAATTTACTACGAGCTTTTCCGACCCTGAGACAAAATGACGACCTTCTTCTCCCATTCGGAATAAATGTCTCTTATCATAATAGTGTTCCGATCCATCGGGCTCGATAAAAAATCCCCTATTAAAACAAACATTACCAGCCCGAGCTATAAAACTACCGGCTATCGCCACATTATAATTTCGAGACCACTTCTTTACCTCGGTAATAGTTTCTCCATCGATACACTCTGCCAAATCTTCCGCACGCATGGAAAAACCGGTCGTAAACATTTCGGGAAAAACCACCAAATCGCAGTCTCCCGTTATATGGGAAAGGATTGCGGCACACTTGTCCAAATTAGCTCTTTTATCCTCCCAAACAATATCGGTCTGTATCAACGAAACTCTCAAAACATCGCCCATACCATCGAAACTAAAAAAGGGCAGAATAAACGAATTCTGCCCCTTATATAAATACTACAATCCGGTAACAAAATTTTCGGGTCGTCGTGCATGAAAACTCTTATAATAAGACTTTATCATGCGCATGTCTTTTTCCACATCTCCCGTCGGCATAAAAACTTTCTTTATGCCCACCTCTTTATCTTTATAATCGATATAAGCCAATACAATAGGAACCTCGGCATCTCTCGCTATATAATAAAAGCCTTTCTTCCAATCGGCATTCGCCTTGCGGGTAGCCTCCGGGGTTATCGCTATGGAAAAACGCTTTCGAGATTTGAAAATCCCAACCAGTTGCGCCACCATATCGGTATGCCTATCCCTGCTTACAGGAACCCCGCCCATCGACTTCAAGAGACTCCCCAAAGGAGGGAAAAACCACTCTTTTTTCATCATGAATCCAGCGTAACGACCAATGGAAAGATAAGCCAATTTCCCTATAAAAAAGTCCCAATTACTGGTATGGGGAGCCACACAGATAACACACTTCGGATAATCGGGTACATCAACCTCCACCGTCCACCCGAAAAGTCTTAATATAAAAGAGCTGATTGCCCTCTTCATATTATTTATCAAGCGTTTAAAGCCGCCAAATCTTCAAAAATCTCATCTATCGCTTTATCGAAGTCGGCACGGAGCTTTCGGTAATAAACTTTTACTTTCTTGGGATCTTTATCGCCATTAGCCCCTACTCGACATAAAAAATCATCTTGGATACCGATAATCTTTCCCATCAATGCATCTACCTTTTCGGCATCAGTGCCCGGTATAAGATATTTATTACACAAACATTCCGATAACAATTCTCCGGCAACGTAATTAATCTCTTTCTTCAAAGTTCTTTTATTAGCCATAACTTTTTCTTTTTTAAGTTTGTCAGACAAATATAACCCTATTTCTCGAAGTTTCCCAAAAAGATTCCCTTTTTTACCTAAGAAATATACAATCTCAATTCACTAAATATGACAAATCACCCGATTCTAAAAAACATTTTTTATCACTGAGTTACAAAATATTTGTTGTAACTTTGTTCGCTCTATTGCAAAACAATAGTATAATATTATTATAGTAATCATGGAAAAGCAACTTATACCTGATTATATATTTGAAGTAAGTTGGGAGGTTTGCAATAAAGTGGGCGGCATATATACCGTTCTTTCCACAAAAGCAAGAACGCTCCAAAAACTATATAAAGATAGAATTATTTTCATAGGACCGGATATCTGGGGAGATAAACCGTGTCCCTATTTTATCAGATCCAAAACTCTTCTGAAAGACTGGCATAAACAAGCCTCTTTACCCCAAAACATGAAAGTAAAGATAGGTCGGTGGGATATACCGGGCAGACCTATCGTCATATTAGTCGATTTCAAATCATTATATCCTTATAAAAACGATTTATATGGTGAAATGTGGAACCGGTATGGGGTAAACTCTTTACCAGCTTACGGAGACTATGACGAATCGTGTATATTCTCCTATGCGTCGGCTGTGGTTATCGAAAGTTTTTACAAGTTCATACAGGGTGAAAAATTTAAGGTCGTCGCCCATTTTGACGAATGGACCACAGGTATGGGACTACTTCACGTAAAGTACACTTTACCGCAAATCGCCACGCTTTTCACAACTCATGCGACATCTATCGGTCGTTCTATTGCAGGAAACGGAAAACCTCTATATGACTATTTAGCCGGTTACAACGGAGATCAGATGGCCGAAGAGTTGAACATGGTATCGAAACATTCCTTAGAAAAAAGTGCAGCCCACGAAGCAGATTGTTTCACAACAGTAAGCGACATCACGGCAAAAGAATGTTCTCAATTACTAGAACGAACACCCGACATCGTCACCCCGAATGGATTTGAGAGGGATTTTGTTCCGGCGGAAGAATCATACTCAACAAAACGTAACCTATCCCGTAAACGGTTATGTGATATTGTCGAAGCATTGACAGGAGAGCGACCGCAAAAGAATGCTTTCTTGATCGCCACATCGGGACGTTACGAATACAAAAACAAAGGGATAGACCTCTTTATCGATGCGGTTAAAAGAGTCTCAAAAAGTCCCGATTTAGAAAGAGAAATAGTAGCGTTTATTTTAGTCCCGGCTTGGGTGGAAGGTCCGAGAATTGACTTACAAAATAGGCTTCAATCCGCTACCTATGAGGCAACGCCCCTTCCCGCCCCCTTCATCACCCACACGCTTCACAATTACGATCAAGACAGTGTGGTTAATCAGATACATTATTTAAATTTAGCTAACGAAGCAGGAAGCCGATTGAAAGTTATCTTCCTGCCGTCCTACCTCACCGGGAAAGACGGAATTGCCAACCTTTCGTACTACGATTTGTTAATAGGATTGGATGCTACGGCTTTTCCATCATATTACGAACCGTGGGGATATACACCTCTGGAAAGCATTGCGTTCGGAATACCCACGATCACTACCGATTTATCGGGATTTGGGCAATGGATAAACAGCCGAAAGGAACAGGGTTTAGAGAAATCGGGGGTAAAAGTTTTGCATCGGGGAGATTTGAATTTTGTAGAAGTCTCGGAAGATTTAGCCGACTCTATCCTCGCCCTAAGCCACTGCGGGAAAGCTCAACGAGCAAAAATAGGACAAGCGGCCACGAACGTTTCACTCGAAGCCGAATGGAAACATTTTATAGAATATTATACACAAGCATTCCACTTGGCTCTGAAAAAAGCAGCATTACGAAAATAATAAACTTATAATATATTTCAATTATGAAAGTACAAGTAAGCAATACAAACACTCCTAATTGGCGGGATATAACTGTTAAATCACAAGTCCCGACAGATTTGAAATGCTTAGAAATATTAGCTAAAAACCTATGGTGGTCATGGAATAATGAAGCCATAAACCTTTTCAAATCGATCGATAAAGATTTATGGAAATCGGTTCATGAAAACCCCGTTTTATTCCTACAACGCATTGGTTACGAAAAGCTCGAAGAAATAACCAAAGACAAACAAATCATGCGCAACATTCAAGATGTGTATGACAAGTTCGAGAAATATCTACAAGTAGAAAAACGCAAAGACGTTCCTTCCATTTCTTATTTCAGTATGGAGTATGGATTGAGCCACGTTCTGAAAATCTATTCGGGAGGGTTAGGTATCTTAGCAGGAGACTACTTAAAAGAAGCAAGTGACAGTAATATCGATATGACAGCCGTAGGATTCCTATACCGATACGGATATTTCACTCAAACTCTGTCGATGGACGGGCAGCAAATCGCCAACTATGAAGCCCAGAATTTCAATCAACTACCCATCGAGCAATTAACCGAACAGGACGGCAAACCGATGGTTCTCGAAGTTCCCTACCCGGGACGAATCGTCTATGCCCACATTTGGAGAGTAAATGTCGGTCGAATCAAATTATACCTGCTCGACACCGACCTCGACACAAATAGCGAATGGGATCGTCCTATCACTTACCAGCTCTACGGCGGCGACTGGGAAAACCGCATGAAACAAGAATATCTGTTAGGAATCGGCGGTATCTTAATGTTGAATAAATTGGGAATCAAAACCGACCTATACCATTGTAACGAAGGCCATGCGGCATTACTGAATGTACAGAGATTGGTAGACTACGTACAAAACGACCACTTAAAATTCAACGAAGCACTCGAAGTAGTACGATCGTCTTCTCTTTATACCGTACACACCCCTGTACCCGCAGGTCATGACTATTTCGATGAATCTCTTTTCGGGAAATACATGGGAGAATTTCCGGCCAAATTAGGGATAGAGTGGAAAGACCTGATGAATATGGGACGAGAAAATCCCGATACAAACGAAAAATTCTCAATGAGTGTATTCGCTTGTAATTCTTGTCAAGAAGTAAACGGGGTAAGCTGGTTGCACGGTAAAGTTTCACAGAAAATGTTCCAGCCCATTTGGAAAGGATATAGCCCCGACGAATTGCATGTCGGATATGTCACCAACGGTGTACACATGCCCACGTGGGCTGCTTCGGAATGGAAAGAATTCTATGTTAAGACTTTCGGTCCCGAATTCATGTCCCATCAATCCGATCCCAAAATGTGGGAAAAGATTTACGAAGTGGACGACGAAATCATCTGGAACATCAGACAAACTTTAAAAAATAAATTCGTTAAATTCGTCAAAGACGATTTTCGTGAAACTTGGTTGAAGAATCAAGGAGACCCTTCCCGTATTGTTTCGGTCCTCGAAAAAATCAATCCGAATGCTTTACTGATCGGTTTTGCTCGTCGTTTCGCCACTTATAAAAGAGCACACCTGTT
>UMIH01012169.1_pt1 | contig 14022 bp, 18 predicted proteins | sample 1965771 | NCBI WGS metagenome assembly UMIH01 (sample SAMEA4836120, study PRJEB28245) | human gut metagenome | biome: gut microbiome; material: fecal sample | place: Denmark | collected 2008
ATACGGTGTCGTAGCCTTCCGGCAGGGTCTGGATGGCCGCGTCGATGCCCGCAAGCCGGGCGGCATCCTGTGCCATTTCCCGGGTGATGGCCGGGTCATTCAAAGTGATCTGCTCCAGCACCGTGCCCGGCACCCGGGAGAAATGCTGCTCCACGCAGCCGATGCAGGTGCGTCGCTCGCGGTCGGTGATGTTCGCCACATCCACCCCGCCGATGGTCACCCTGCCCGCTTCGGGCCGGTACAGGCCCAGCAGCAGCTTAAACACGGTGCTCTTGCCCGCGCCGGTGCGGCCCACCAGCGTGACCTGCTCGCCCTGCTTCACGGTCATGGAGAAGTCGTTCAGAACATGCTTTTCCCCATAGCCGAAGGTCACATGAGAAAGCTCCACATCACCCCGGGCGGCGTCCTTCCGCTCCGGGGGGATGGCGCGCTCGGGCTGGCTGAGGAAAGCGTCGATGCGCTTGACGCCTGCCATGGCGGACTGGATGGTCTGGATCTCCATGCCAAGGCTCTCAATGGGGGCAAAGATGCGGGAGATGTAGTTGATGACGGCCACCGAGGTGCCCACCGACATGCCGAAGAAGGTGAGCACTGTGGCATTGCCGGAAGCGGACAGCAGCATCACGATGCCCACCACCGCCGCGTTCAGCACCAGAACCACCGGCGAATAGATGGCGTCGTAGAAGTTCGTGCGCTCCATGGCGGCGTAGCTGTCGCCGATGCAGCGGTCGTAGCGGCGCTCCATATAGCTTTCCAGCCCCAGAGTCCGGATGGTGCGGATGTTGTGCAGCGTCTCCGGCACCTGGCCGGATACGGCCGCTACCGCGCGGCGGTTGTCCAGCTGAGCGGCCAGCATCCGCTTCTGCACCACGCGGGTGAACACCGCGAACAGCGGCAGCACCAGCAACAGGATCAGGGCAAGACCGGTGTTTTTTACCGCAATGACCACCAGAATGGACACGATGCGGCAGGCATCCGCCGCCATGCTGATGATGCCGGAGGTGAACAGAGCTTCTACTGTGTCTACATCACCGGAGAAGCGGGCCGCCACCTCGCCGGGGTTCTGGTCCACCAGCGTGCTGGCAGGCAGCAGCGTCAGCTTCTGGGACATTTCACTGCGCAGGGCGTGGGTCATCTTCTGGCCAAAGAGCACCAGAAGGCTTTCCTGCGCCGACGAGAGCGCCCCTTCCAGCGCCAGACTGCCAAAGTAGAGCAGCGCCGCGAGGAAGGTGAGCGGGATGCCCGCCGTCAGCCGGTCGATGATGCCCGCCAGCAGCAGCGGCGGCCCCAGCGATGCCAGCACCGACGCCGCCACGCACAGGATGGTGCCCGCCGTGAGCAGGCGGTGGGCTGCGGCCGCCATGCGGAGAGCCTCAAACACGCCGTTTTTACGCTTCACACGGTTCTTCATCCAGGTCGCCTCCCTTCTTTACAGTCTGGCTCTCGTACAGCTGGCGGTACATCGGCACCGTTGCCATCAGCTCATCATGCGTACCCACGGTGGTCCTGCCGCCGTCCATAAAGATGATCTGCTGCATCTGCGGGAAGTGATACAGCCGGTGCGAGATGAGGAACACGACCTTATCCTTCGCGTAGGCCTGCAGGTCCGCAAAGACGATATCCTCGGTGCTGCGGTCCAGCGCCGAGAAGGGGTCGTCCAGCACCAGCACCGGGCGCGGGTGGGCCAGCGTGCGGACCAGCGCCAGGCGCTGGGCCTGGCCGCCGGAAAGTCGGGTGCCGCTGGGGCCGATGACGGTGTCCGCGCCGTTTTCCATGGCCTGCATTTCGCCGTCCAGTGCGGCGGCGGCCAGCCACGGCATGGCATCCTGCGCACTGCCGCAGAGCACATTATTCTGCACCGTGTCGGCGCTCAGTTCCGGGTCATGGCCCAGATAACCGACGGTGGCAGCGATCTGCCGCGCCGTCAGGGCCGAGAACTCTCTGCCGCCAAACTTCGCCGAACCCTCATAGGGTGCTTCGCACAGGAACACCCGGCCAAAGGTGGATTTGCCGCAGGCCACCGGGCCGGTGACGCCAATGATATCGCCGGGGCGGGCGGTCAGGCTCAGGCCGGAGAAGATGGGCTCCCCGCCATAGGCAAAGGAGAGGTTCTCCAGCGTGACATCCTGTGCCGCCGGGACGTGCAGCGCTTCCAGCGGTTCGGGCTGCTTCATCAGCGGCTTGATGCGCTTCCACGAGACTTCCGCCTTCTGCACGGCGTTGAACAGCTTTGCCACCTTGGAGGACTTGACCACCAGCTTGGTGAAACAGGACAGGAAGGTGGTGAAGGCTGCGATGTCCCATGCGCTCCAGCCGGTGCCCAGCACGTTCTTTGCACCGAACCACAAAATGAACAGCACGCCCGCATTGGACGCCGCCAGATACAGCGGCGGCAGGGCGGACTGCCACACATTATTGCGCACAGCGGTCTTTTCGTAGGTGTTCAGAGCATCCTCGTATTTTTCCACCCGGGCGTCCTCACAGCCGTAAATGCGGTAGGTGACGGCGTTCTGGGCGCGGTCCAGCGTGGCAGCGCTCAGGGCACCGGCGGCTTTTTTGTAGGCCGCACCGGCCCGCTGCACCGGCTTTTTCATCCACGCTGCACATACATAAGAGAAGGGCGTGAACAGCAGGCTCAGCAGGGCCAGCCGCCAGTCGTACACCAACAGCATGACCACATAACCCACCAGCGCCACGCCGGTATCAAAAATCTCGGTGGTGAACTTGCGCATTCCTTCCACGCAGTCGTCCACGTCTGAGATGGCTTTGGTCATCAGCTCACCGGCCCCCTGCTGTTCCAGCGCGGCCTTGCTCTGCCGCACCAGATTGGCATACAGGATGCCCTTCATCCGGCGGTTGATGTTGTTGGCGAAGCGGCGCACGTAAAAGCGCTTGATGAACCGTGCCGCCTGCACCAGCAGGGTGACGAGGATGTAGGCCAGCACCAGCAGCGCCATATTGGCCGCCGTTTCGCTGCCGCCCAGGATATCCGCCAGGCACTGGGCCTGCCGTCCCTCGAACCAGGGCGTTGCCAGCAGGCCGATGTTATACACAAGGCCCGAAAGGGTCACGAAAGCCAGCGGAAGCCACTCCACCCGGAAATAGGAGAGCACCCGGTCCGGGCGGAAGGTCTTATCATTCTTTATGGGCTTCATGGGTCGTTTCACCTCCTGCGGCTTTTCGGAAGTGCGGGAAGCCCGCCCGGCTCTCGGTCTTGGACGCGGTGTAGAGCTTTTGCAGTGTGGCCGCGAAGGCAGCGGCTTCTTCTGCGGTGAGCACACCGGTCAGGTATTCATAGAAGGCGGCTTCCACCTCCGCCTTAGAGGACTTCAGGTTTTCTGCCTTTTCGGTGGGGTACAGCAGCTGGCTGCGCCGGTCGTTGGGGGCGTCCTGCCGGGTCAGGTAGCCCTTTGCCTCCAGGTTTTTCGTGCGCCGCGCAATGGCGGCCTTGTCCGCGTGCAGCAGCTCGGCCAGCTGGGCCTGCGTGCAGCCGGGGTGGTGGCGCAGGGCATGGATGAGGTCGATCTCAGCCGTGCCGACGCCTTCCTCCCGCACCGTAAGCAGCACCAGCTTTTCCGCTTCCCGCGCGATCTTTGTGATCTTTCGTTGTGTGATATCCATAGGCACCTCCGGTGTCTTTGCAAAAGATGTACCTGCATCGTTGTAGGTGCAACTATTATAACACACTTTCCATATCCGTCAAGGGCCGCGGCAACCGCAAAAGCCCCGGGGGCGTTCTGCCGTTCCCCGGGGCCTGATGTTACAGTTCGTTGATGGTGGCCGTGATGGGCATATTGCGGATGCGCTTGGCCGGGCCGTGCACTGCCAGCACGCAGGAGACCGCCACCAGCAGGACGACCAGCGCAATGGACTCTGTCGGCACCCTCCACACACCACCGAAGTGGGTGATGACGATCTTTGCATAGATGATGTGATGGAGCGCAAGGCCCAGCACAAGGCCGGTCACGGTGCCGCAGGCGGCATAGGTGACGGCTTCGGCGGCGATCATTCTGGTGATCTGCCGACCCTCCATGCCCACGGCGCGCATGGCACCGTACTGCCTGGTGCGGGCCGAAACGCCCATGGAGATGCTGTTCACGATGTTCAGCACCGTGATGAGGGAGATGATGGCCAGAAAGCCGTAGGCCGCGAGGCGGAACACCCAGTAGGAACCGTTGACCTCGCTTTGCAGCTCCCGGTTGTCCGACACGGCGGCGTCGCCTGCCAGCGCATAAAGCTTCTGCACCGCGGCGTCCGAGATGTCTTTTTCCGCAAGGACATTCAGGAGCATGTAATGGGTCTCACCGGTCAGGCGGGTGAACGTCTCGCTCGAGCAGACGATGACGGGTGCACCGCTGATGCTGCCGATGCCCTCGGACAGCACGCAGGCGATCTCCAGCGTCTGGCCGTTGACCGTGACGCTGTCGCCCACGTTCAGGCGGGTTGCGTCGCTGAAAATGGCCAACGCATAGCCGGAGTCGCCGTAGACCTTGGAAAGGTCGCCGCTGGCAACGGACCTTTTGGCGTCGTCCAGCATGGCGTCCCCGTAGGAATAGAGGTCGATGGTGGTTTCCGCGCCATTGATCCGGGCAGGCTGTGCCGTGCGGGACATGGTGCCGTAGGTGCACTTCACGCCGGGCAGAGCCGCAATTTCGTCAGCCATGGCGGGGTCGAGGGAATTGGTGTCATCCACGCTGTAGATGGAAAAATCCGGCGTGAGATGGCTGTTCACCGAGGGCAGAATCTTGTGCACGATATCCAGACAGGCGGAAAACGCCAGAAACAGCACGATCATCAGCGCAAAGGAACCGGTCATCAGGAACAGGTTTTTCCTGGCACCCATGGCGTGGTGGATGCCGAGGGAAGTTTCCACCTTCAGCAGGCCGGGCCTGGCCGCATGGGCGGCGTAATGAGACGATGCGTCTGCATTGCCGGAGACCGCTGCCGCCGGGGACACCCGCGCCGCCTGCCGGGCCGGGGAATGGGCCGCGATGAACACGGTGACAACGCCCACCACGGCACCGCTGAGGATGCCGCTGATGCTCACCGCAAAGAGCGGCATGTCCACCCACTCGCCCTTCACGACAAAGCGCAAAATCAGGCACAGCACCCAGCAGGTGACGGTGCCCAGTGCGCAGCCGATGGGGATGGCCGTTTTGCACCAGTTCAGCGCTTCCAGCTGCACAAAATGGATGATGAGCAGGCTCCAGACGGACGCCGCCACCATCACGCCCGCCGCAAACCCGGTGAGCGCACGCTGGATGTGGTCCCCCAGCGACTGCTTGAGAAAAAACACGCTGGCCGCCCCCAGTGAGGTGCCCAGAAATGGGATCAGGATCCCGTAAAATGCATCTGTCATAACGCTTTCCCTTCATGGTTAGTTATGTATAACTTCAAGAGAAGTATAGCGCATTCCGCACCTGCCGTCAAGGGCCAGCCCTCCTCGTTTGACACCGCAAACCGCATGTGGTATTCTTTTCTCAGGACGCAGAACATCCACCCTGCCTGAAGCGAAAAGAGGAACCTGTATGAAAGACAGCGAACTGCAATTTGACCGGAACTGCCATGTGCTCTACTCCAAGCCCTGCAAAAAGGAGATTTTGGCCAAAATCGCTCTGCACTACCCGGAAGCCCGGCGGGAAGCCGTCTGGGAGCAGGTGCAGCGGCAGTATGCAGCCTTTCTCTCGGACTGGCGCACCGACCTTGGCGGCGCAAAAAATTTCCACAACGGTGCGGGCGGCACCTACGACTGCATCGCCATCCTGAGCTATTATGTGGTGTGCAAAGCCGTGACCTCGTTCCGGGAGATCGAGGAGATGGAAGAAGCGCTGATCCTGCCCTCGTTCCGCCGACTGAAATTTGTGGACTGCAACAAGCCGTTTTTCAGGCGGCTGCTGCACCGGGCTTTCACCTCTGCCAAAGCACGCTGCGACGAATGGCACGACTACGAAATGGCAGTGGCTCCTTATGAGAAGGATAAGCCCATCTATTACGAGTTCACCGCGTGCCCTGTGGCGGAATTTGCGATCCAGCACGGGCTGACCGACATCATGGCCGCCCTATGCAACGTGGATTATGCGTCCATGGAGCTGATCCACGCCAGACTGATCCGCACGATCACCTGCGCAAACGGGTACAAATGCGACTTCACCATCTGCGGCGACCGGGACCCTTACCTCAAGGACCACCCCGAATACCGGGATGAAAACGGGTACAGACGCAATACGTAAAAAGGACCCTTCTGTCGGCCTTTTTCAAGGCTTGCAGAGGGGTCCTCTTTTTCTATTCTGCCGTCACACGCTAAGGGCTGCTGCCGTTTTCCGGGGCTTTACCGCCTGTATTTGTTCAGGACCTCGTCCGGGATGTGGCAGTAGCTGCAGTCTTCGGGGTGCCGTTCCAGATGGTGCTGATGTTCCTCGGCGCTTCGGACGTAATTTGTCAGCGGCAGCACCTCCACAACGATCTTGTCCCGGTCTTCCCGGCGGTCAATAAAGGCTCTTGCTTCTTCCAGATGTCTTGGGTCTGTGCTGTACAGCCCCGTCCGGTATTTCTTGCCGACGTCAACGCCCTGTTTGTTCAGACTGTAGGGGTCGATGATCTCAAACAGATGCGCCATCAGTTCCGGAACACTCGTGCGCTTCTCGTCAAAGACCACTTTTACGCATTCTGCATAGCCGTCGTATGGGCCATCCAGCGAGTCGGTCGTTCCGTTGGCTCTGCCGGCCTCGGTCATCTGCACACCGGGCACCGTGTCAAAAAAATGCTGTACGCCCCACAGGCATCCGCCTGCGATATAGACTGTTTCCATATTTTTGTTTCCTCCATTCCGCGTAAAACGCTCCGCCAATGTCCCAATGCAGATTTCGTCCACAAATCCCGATTGACTTCCAACCATTCATTTCCATTCTTGAATCTCCGGAACGGATCCTGTCGCTCCTTTACACCCCACCGCATTCCGGCTGCTTTTATGGCGAGCCGCACGGCAGCTCTCCCGCGCTCTTTTGCCGTATTCAACGGCTTCCTTCGGGCAGGAGCAGATGCGCGCCGTACAGCAGGTGTATTTATTTTAGTATATCGGATTTCACAGGTCGATGCAAGACGTGCCCTCCGGGCCCATGAAAGTCAAAGCCGCCAGCTTGGCTGGCGTTTGTCGCTCGTTTACGCTGCCCAAAACAAAAGCACCGCCTCCGTTTTTTGCATGGAAGCGGTCCTTTTTACTTCACTGCCTCAGCCAGCCGTTTGCCTGCGTCCTCCTGTGTTTCGTGCAGCGCAGCAGCAAGTTCTTCCTGCAGAACGTGCTCTGTCATCTGGTAAAAATGGCTGTCCATGGCATTGACCTTGCGTCCTCTGCCCCGCTGGGCGATCTGCTTCCGGGACAGTTCTTTGTAAAGTTTCAGATATTCGTAGAAGTCATTCGTGTGGATCACGGCCTGATAATGTTCCGCCAAGACCGTCTGGTTGTTGGAGACGGGAGCCGGAAGTTCTTCTGTTTTTATCTTCTCTAAATCAACCGTGATTTGTTCTGCCGGGCTGACCGGCCGGAGAACGTCCTCTTTCTCGGTGGGGATATAGCTGCGATCGTGGGAATCCGAAAAATAAGGGCGAAGGGTGTAGTAGTCCTTTGCCGGTTCGCCGCAAAAGCTTTGCGGACCAACCGTTTCGATCTCACGCACTCCAAGATTTCCATAGACCACGAGCATTCCTGCCTGATACTTTGCCATATTGCTCCTCTTTCATCCAAGTGGAACAGCCCGCACAAAACGGACTTTCCTGCGCATTTTCATCCATCTTTATTGTACCATAAAGCGTCCTATGGCTTCAAAGGCGTTTTTCCACAAAGTTTGCGTCGTGCACTATGCGCAAAATGACAAAGGGAGATTCTTGTGCAAAAGCAGTTTTCGCGGCCCGGCAGGCTGCTGGTGGTCTGCGGCAAGGGCAGCAGCGGCGGCGACGGAACGGTTGGCTGTCTGGCCTGCTGGTACGGCGAACGGGATGTCCACGATCTCGTCCAGCTGTTCCCGGTCTATCCGGGGATTTGGGATGAGGGCATCCTCCTCGATGTTCTCCAAAACCAGGTCCCGGTAGATTTGACAGGCCGTTTCCTTTCGGCTTCCCGCCCATTCCATTGGAAAGCTTTCTGCTTTTGCGATAAATCATCTTGACAATTTTACCCAATCATGATATCTTAAAGCCGTTCGTTAGTCATTTCTAACCAGCTGACTTAAGTCCACACCGGCTTTTCTTTTAGCGTATAATGTTAGTTATGACTAGCTCAAAAATTTCATTTGATAAGGTCTACGGCGTTGTGATGACGACTGCGGACGGTGCGGAGTACGGCCTGCACCATGTGACGAACATCTGGCGCGGCACCGAACTGGGCTTTGACGCAGACGATGCCTACTATGCTTCGATGATCGGCAAAACCATCACCCAGATCACCTACTACACCGCAGACGGCGTTTACGTCCTGCCGGTGAATGTGGCGATTCCTGCTGCAAACTAATCGACAATAAAAAGAATCGGACGGAATGTTGGTGTTCCCAGCGTTCCGCCCGATTCTTTTTGTTATTTCACTTTGTTTCGCAGCACCTTGCGTACTGCCCACAAACTGTACGCACAGGCAATCAACTCAGATACCCAGAACGCAAACCACGCCTTGTCGATGCCGACCGTTTGAATCAGTAGCCACAGGCACGGCACCAGCACCACCAGCTGACGGAGTGCGCCGCCGATCATGTTGACGACACCGTTACCAAGGCCGGATGCGAAGTAGCCGCACAGAATCGTGATGACTGCAAACAGGAAGGTCACCGAGATAATGCGCAGGGCGGGCACACCAAAGGCCAGCATCTCGGCACTAGCGGAGAACAGTCCCAGAAGCTGCGCTGGGAACAGCAGGAACACCGCCGTGCCGCAGAGCCGCAGAGCGCAAAGACTACGCCGGTGGGCAGAAGCACTTTCCACGCCTGTTTCACCCGATCAGACTGGCCGCTGCCGTAGTTGAAACCGACCACCGGAATTGCCGCTTGTCCCAGACCGTTGACCGGCATCATCAGGAAGTTTTGCAGCTTGCAATAGATGCCGAAAAATGCCACCGCCGTGGAGGACACGCCCAGCAGAATGCTGTTGACTGCAAAGGTCATCACACTGCCGATGGCCTGCATCACGATGGTGGGCAGACCGACCCGGTAAATATCGGCCACATCCTGCCACAAAAAGCGATAGCCCTTCAGACGGACGTGAATGACCGGATTCTTGACCCGGTTGAACCACAACGCAGCGGCCGCGCCGATGAGCTGACCGATGACGGTGGCGATAGCAGCGCCCCGGATGCCCATGGCCGGACAGCCCAGCAGGCCGAAAATCATGATGGGGTCGAGGATGATGTTCACCACAGCACCGATGATGAGCGAAATCATAGACAGCACCGTATCACCCACGGCCTGTAAAAGCCGCTGGCCGTAGGTCTGCAAGAAGATGCCCCAGCAGAACACGAGGTTCACCGAGAGATATTCCCGGCAAAGTTCCTGCAATTCCGAGTCGTTCGTCAATGCGGCGGCGATTTGATTGGAAAACAGCAGCCCCACCAGTGTAAACACCAGCGAGGTTCCCAGCATCAGGAACAGGCCGGTGGTGGCCGCACGGCAGGCTTCCCCCGGCTTTTTCTGCCTCAGCTTGCGCGAGAGCAGGGCGTTCAGGCCAACGGCAGTTCCCACACCAATGGCGATCATCAAAAACTGAATGGCATACACAAGGGAAGCGGCGGTCAGGGCTGTTTCCGACAGGCGCGCCACAAAAATGCTGTCCACGATGTTGTACAGCGACTGGATGAGCAGCGACAGCATCAGCGGCACGGCCATCGTGTACAGCAGGGGGCGGATGGGCATTTCCGCCAGTTTATTTTTCGAGTTCATACGTCCTCCTTTTTCGGGCAAACAAAAAAGCGCGAAATCGTTGAGGAGTAGCAATTCCTCAGGATTTCACGCTTTGTCAGCCGGCTTTTTGTATTTGGTTCGGAACGTATTATAACCGGAACGCCGCAAAATTGCAAGCCAAACCGCACATGAAATTTTCAAACCGCTGTGCTATACTGGGGGCAAATCAACGCAGGAGGTACATCCCTATGAACACTCTGGAGGCCATTCTCACCCGGCGCAGCTGCCGAAAATTTACCGATAAGCCCATTGAAAGCGAAACACTGCATCAGCTATTGGAAGCCGCCATGAGCGGGCCGAGCTGCGTCAATGCAAAGGACTGGTCGTTTGTGGTCGTGACCGACCCGGAAAAGCTGGCGCAGATGGCTGATGCTAATGGCCGCCCTGCCGAACCGCTGCGACACGCCGCCGCTGGCATCCTCGTCTGCGGCGACCTCGACCGTGCATTCCGCTTGGCAAAGGATTATTGGGTCATTGACGGTGCAATCGCGGCCCAGAACATCTGCCTTGCCGCGCAGGAGCTTGGGCTTGGTGCAGTCTGGCTGGGCACCTGGCCCCAGATGGACCGGGTAGAAGCCCAGCAAAAGTTGTTCGGCCTGCCGGAGACCATCGTGCCGCACTCCATCATCGTCCTTGGCTATCCGGAAGCAGACATCACCACTCCTCGTGAAAGCCGCTATGAGGACGACCGGGTGCACTTCAATCAGTGGTAAAATCTCTTTACGCAAAATGACCGCTTCCGTTTTTTGAATGGAAGCGGTCATTTTTATGAGAGGAGTAATTAGTTCAGATAGTCACCCACAGGAGCAGAATTATACTGCTTGATGACCTTCACGATGATGGAGCCATCCGGCTGTTCGGTCTGCTCCACAATTTTGTACTGCGTGTGATTGCGCTCCAAATCTCTCTTGTATTTCTCGACTTCATCCTTGACCTGCTTGACTGCATAAAGATGTTCTTCGCCATCCTTCAGCATAAAGTGCAGGGTCTGGCAAATGCAGGCGGCTTTTACTCATTTCATGTTCGATTCTCCTATCTTCAAAAGGTGCTTCTACCATATATTCCGGCATGACACCGTTCTATTTTTATTATAAAGAAATGAAAATCAAAATTCAAAGGCGGTTCTTCACAAAAAACAAACGGTGGATACTTGTCAAAAATCACAATACGAGCGTTACGAAACAGCAGCAATCAGCCGCTTTTCTGCATCCTCCAACGGCTCCGAGAACACAACGGCAAACCATGACGTATAAAGACATCAAGCACAACGAAGAAGTCAATGAACTGCTGAAAAAGGGCAACCGGAGTTTTGAGCAAGATAAGATACAGAAAAGATCTCTGCATTCTTCTTGACAACTCCCCTGTTTTCTGCTTTACTACATTCGATAAAAGGGAGTAAAGGGCAGTTTTCCGATTTTCCATCCGGGAGGCTGCTGCATGGCAGCGTCATCACGGCGGAAATGCCCGATGTCATGTGTTCGCTTGAGACTTTTGTCACAGACAAGGTACTGTGGCAGAAGTCTCTTTTTTCTTGCCGCCGTACTGGAACACAAGGAGGTAAGAAAAATGAACTTTCTGAACACATTCGCAAGTCTGTTTTCCAATTTCGGGAACCTGACTTGGCAGATGGTGGTGATGTGGGGCATCGGTGCCCTGCTCATCTACCTTGCCATCGTCAAAAAGATGGAGCCGAGCCTGCTGCTGCCCATGGGTTTTGGTGCCATTCTGGTCAACCTGCCCCTGTCTGGTGCCATCACGCAGGGCGATACGGTGGGGCCGATTTCGGCTCTGTTTGAAGCGGGCATGTCCAACGAGTTGTTTCCACTGCTGCTTTTCATCGGCATTGGTGCCATGATCGATTTTGGCCCGCTGCTGGAAAAGCCGTGGCTCATGCTCTTTGGTGCGGCGGCGCAGTTCGGCATCTTCTTCACGCTGTTTCTGGCCGGCTTCTTCTTTGACCTGAAAGATGCCGCTTCCATTGCCGTCATCGGTGCGGCAGACGGCCCCACCGCCATTTTTGTGGCAAACACCCTCAACTCCCAGTACCTCGGTGCCATCATGGTGGCCGCGTACAGCTACATGGCACTGGTTCCCATCGTGCAGCCGCCAGTCATCAAACTGTTGACCACGCAGAAAGAACGCCGCATCCGGATGCCCTATGAGAAGGGCAATGTCAGCCAACTGACCAAGATCCTGTTCCCCATTGCCGTCACCATCATCGCCGGCATGGTGGCTCCGGCCAGTGTGGCTCTGGTCGGTTTCCTGATGTTCGGCAACCTGCTGCGGGAGTGCGGTGTACTGAACGCCCTGAGCGAAACGGCACAGAATGTGCTGGCGAACCTTATCACCATTGTGCTGGGGCTGACGGTAGCCGGGCAGATGACCGCCGACAAGTTCGTCCGTCCCGACACCCTGCTCATCCTTGCGTTGGGTCTGGTAGCTTTCGTCTTTGATACTGCAGGCGGCGTGCTGTTTGCAAAGCTGCTGAACCTGTTCCTGCCCGAAGGCAAAAAGCTGAACCCGATGATCGGCGCGGCCGGCATCTCCGCCTTCCCCATGAGCGGACGCGTGGTCAACAAGATGGGACTGGAAGAAGACAACCAGAATTTCCTGCTGATGTATTCCATCAGCGTCAATGTTTCGGGGCAGATCGCGTCCGTCATTGCAGGCGGCCTGATCCTGACCCTGATGGCTTAATGGAGGTGCTCTTATGCTTCATCTTTCTTCGTGGATGACCACGCTGCCCATGATGCTCATCGGGATGGTCGGCATCATTCTCGTCATTGGCGTCATTGTTCTGGCCGTGATGCTGCTCAACCAGGTGACTCGCCGGAAATAATTCGTTTCGCAGCTTCTGCTGCCGGGAATGGACGGTTACGGTCGATCCCCGGCAGCATTTTTTGTGATCGCCCCGTCAGCATGGAGAGGAACCGTTCGGCCGGTTTCGTCAGGGTCGCATTCTTTTTCCAGACGAGCATATAGTGGGTCTCCAGCGGCGGGTCCAGCGGGAGAAAGCGGACACCGGGATCCAGTTCCGGGGCCAGCAGGTCGCGCGTGACCAGCAGATTCCCCAGCCCGCTTTGGACCAGCAGAAGCGGGTTCCCGTAGATCACATTATAGGACGCCGCTGATCGCCCTGACCTTTTCCGGCGTGCTGAATGTTGTGCTGAATTTGTTCTTCGTCATCGTGCTGAAGATGACGGTCAACGGTGTTGCCATCGCCACGGTGATCTCCAATGCGGTCAGTTCGCTGCTCCTGCTCTACCGCCTGACCCATACGGATATGACCATTCGCGTGAGCGCCCACGCCCTGCAGTTTGACCATGCCAGCTTCTGCAAGATCGTCCAGATCGGCCTGCCGGCCGGCATCCAGAGCGCCGTGTTTGCCTTTGCCAACATCATTGTGCAGGCGGCCATCAACAGCCTCGGCACCGTGGTGATTGCGGCATCCAGTGCAGCATTCAACATTGAGGTCATCGCCTATTCTACCTTTAACTCGTTCAGTCAGGCCTGTACCACCTTCGTGGGGCAGAACTACGGTGCCCGGCAGCTCGACCGCTGCCGCAAGACCTTCGCGCTCTGCCTGCTGGAAGATGTACTGGTCACTGTGACCGTTATGGGCGTTGTGCTCTATTTCGGACACTCTTTGCTGGCGCTGTTCAACCGCGACCCGGAGGTCATTGCACTGGGCTATACCCGCCTGTCCATCATCTTCTCCGGCTACCTGTTCAGCCTGCTGTATGAGCTGATGTCGGGTTATCTGCGGGGCTTCGGCATTTCGCTGGCCCCGGCCGTCCTGACGACGCTGGGCGTCTGCGGCATCCGTATCTTCTGGGTGCAGGCGGTGTTCCCCCGCCATGCAGATTTCCAGACCCTGATGCTGGTCTACCCGCTCAGCCTGTTCGTCACTGCTGTTCTGATCCTGGCGGCGCTCATCGTCTGCCGCCCCACGACCCGGATGAAAAAGCAAGAGAAAAAGGAGATCTCCGCATGAACAACGATTTTGTCACCCTGAACAATGGCGTCACCATGCCGCGCATCGGCTATGGCGTGTTCCGCATGACCGATGCCGCCGCCTGTGAGGAAG
>UMIH01070516.1_pt1 | contig 14018 bp, 10 predicted proteins | sample 1965771 | NCBI WGS metagenome assembly UMIH01 (sample SAMEA4836120, study PRJEB28245) | human gut metagenome | biome: gut microbiome; material: fecal sample | place: Denmark | collected 2008
TAGCAAAATCGGGCTCCAAGATATGGCCACGCAGACCAATAGTGACCCACTCTTCTCCTTCTACGGTAAAACGATATACCGGAGTCGAGTAAACTTTGTCGGCTTTCGGTTTTGTTGCACCCAATAAATCTGCAATTTTTTGAGCCGCGTCATTCTTCTCGGTTACCACCAGTTTCACGCGGTTCCTCCTTTTCTTGCCGCTTCCCCTCATAAAAGCGCCTGTTTCATGAAGCCCAAAACAAGTTGGATCCACGACAAAACAAACGCAACAAGACGGCATAGTCGCTCACACGGTTTAACCCCGATCTCGATAATTTACGTGTGCGGGGATTTGTAGTATCTGCGGCAAATATAACCGCAGTACGGTACAGCATACACGAATTTACGTGCATAACTCATTAATCTATAAACTATTACGATAGTTTCTTTGAAACAGTTGTCTCGTTTTCCACTACTAGGTTCATTGCAGCAATGGCGCATTCAAGCATTGAATCGTCCGGTTCGTTTGTGGTAAGGCGCTGCATTTGCATACCAGGCCAAAGTACCACTTTTACCAAAGGGTTTTCAGGATGAGAACCTGCCCATTTAACCGTAATCTCATAGGAAATGCCCGCAATTACTGGTAAAAACACCAAACGCACGACCAAAAGCAGCGCAAATGCCGCAGCGCCCGTTATCCCAAGTGAAGCAATTACCCCATCCAGTGGAATCACGGTATACACCACAATCGCAATTAGCATCACCATAATGAGAAAGGCAGTGCCGCAGCGTACGTGAAGACAAGGAAACTGCCTTGCATTTTCGGGCGTAAGTTCAAGACCATGTTCGTAGCAATGGATAGTTTTATGCTCTGCCCCATGGTAGGAAAACATGCGTTTAATATCAGGCATTCGTCCGATCAGCCATACGTAGAAAATAAATATTGCTACTCGCACCACGCCATCAACAATATTCCACACAAAAGGGTTCTGCTCGTATTCTCCAACAATCACATTAGATAAGCCTGCTGGCAACAAAATAAAGAGTGCGACTGCGAGCACAACGCCCAGCACCATCGCAAACGTCATTTCTGCCTTACTTAAAACACCTTCGTCTGTCGAATCCGATACAGATGCGGATTCAGGATTTGAGGACGAACCGAAATCTGAAGTAGATAATTCAGAAGATACCGTATCGTTTGGCGCAGATGATCCCGTGTCTGCCAGGCATGATTTCGGGCTATTTGATGCAAGCGATTCCGAGTCGTGTGACGCGGGTGACTCTGGATCGTTTGACGCGGGTGATTCCGCTATTTCTTCTTCATCGTCGAAGGCTTTATTGGCTGCAATCTCAAGTGCCTTAAAACCTAAAGTCAGTGAATCAACTAGAGCCACGCATCCTCGCACCAAAGGCCATGAAAACCAGGTGGGGCGATTCCCTTTTTTGGAAAGAGGATATTCTTGCGAAAACAATCCTCCATCAGGTTCACGTACGCCAATCGCCCAACAATTTTTCCCTTGCATCATAACGCCCTCAATGAGCGCCTGACCTCCGATATGGGTCTTACGTGGTCCATCTTCACTGAAGGCTCGCGCTAAATCGCTTTTTTCGCGAGCTTTATCATTGCCTGTAGATACCTCATGCTTGCCTTGAGAAAAACACTCGGAACAAGCACCGGTCATCTGCGACTGGGATGAGCAAGCCTGCTTATCACTTTCCCGCAACGGCGCCAATCTTAATCGCGCACCACCTTAGGATAAGGATTGCCGCAGGTCATTTTCCCTTCGGGGCAATTTCCTCGCACGCAAGGTGCGCCCGCATCCATAAAAATATAAGGAGCTGTTGGTTTTACGAGCTCTAACATCTTGTGTGCTAGTTCACGAATTTCCCACTGAGCTCGGTTGCAACAACGCAGGCTAAAGAAATGTAGCAGTTCTCGAATATTCATCGTAATAACGATTTTTGTTTCCGCAGCATTAGGCAACAAATAGCGTGCGTCTTCTGCAGGGATTCCCATCTCAAGAAGTTTTTGATAGCCCTCAATTACCGCCTCGATTGCTTCATCAAAAACCTTACTTGCTTCTTCATCATCTTCTACGGTATGGGGCTTCACCGTTTCAACGCCCTTCGTGAATTTCACATAACGCTGAGATTGCTGATTAAAGCTTGCCAAACGGTGACGCACCAACTGATGAGTCAGCGCACGCGACACCCCATCAACCGCAAACGTGTAACTTACATGTTCAAGCGTTGAAAAATGACCCGACTTCATAATGGTGGAAAGAACGCTCTGAATACGCTCAGGCGGCATGGTTTCCATGAGCTCTTTTGCACCAACGGGCGCATAACATAAACGAGCAGCCGTAGTGACAGCACGCTCGGGATTTTCCGGGTATTGCAAAAGCTCAACATTCATTGAAAGGCTCCTATTCTGTTTAGCTTTGCCATCATAACGAAGAACCGCCAGGAATGGCAGTTCTTCGTTTAAAGTTCTTTTTCAGTCTATAAAACCACCGCATAAAAGCAGGGATCAGAAAATGAACGGTATTAAATCGATGCTCGAACTGTAAATGATTCATTCTTTTGAAATCTTCATGGCACTCAAAAAAACCCATGCAATACTCATCAAAACAAAACGTAACTAAGTCCTAAAGCTCAATACGTTCAAACAATTCACGACCGACGCCACAGACGGGACATACGAAATCTTCTGGGAGCTCTTCGACGTATTCAATATGGCCACAAATCTTGCAACGCCAAGCAACTTTTGGCTTTTTATCTTCTGCTACCTGATCAGCGCTAGCGTTTGCCTCATCTCCGCCGTTATAGCTTGATGCCTTCGGAGGAGTTTTGCCACCTTTAACCTGATGATAATAAGCATACGTCATAGGAGCATCGCCTGCGATGGGTTCAGCTTCAACCACCTCGCCTATAAACAGAATATGGCTCCCTAGATCAAGCTCTTGGGTTACCTTTACGGAAAAATGGGCACAGGACGACTGCGCTACATATTCAAGTCCCTGTTCCGATATTGCCGTCTCAAAATCACTGAATTTATCGGTATCGGCACTTGAGTGGAATCCAAATTTACCAATAAGCTCCATGGAAGCAGACTCGTTCATCACTGCAACTTCATAGGCACCTGTTTCTTGGATTCCTTGCGAAGTGTAGTTTTCCTTATTAACTGCAACGGTGACCTGCGCTGGCGTTGAAGTAACCTGAGAAAACGTATTAACCACGCAGCCAACTGACTTGCCGTCTTTCTTGCTCGAGATTATATAAAGTCCGTAAGACAAATTACGGAATGCCTTTGTATCAACCATGAAATTCTCCTATCATGTGTGCGGTTTATACCACCATACGCTATCTGCAATCTTTTGTCTGCTTTTTTAAGAAAAAGCATCTTGCGGACTACATGTACTCACTCCTACGTTCCATGCTACAAGAAAAAAGGCGTCTGCCTAAGCAGACGCCTTTAAAAGTCCCAAATTGTGAACTTTAGCTAAAAGCTTTGTTATTCTGCAGCGTTTTCTGCGGTTTCAGCAGGTGCCTCAGCAGCAGTTTCCTCTGCAACAGCTTCTGCTGCTTCTTCGGTTGCAGCTTCTGCAGCCTCTGCTTCAGCAGCTTCAGCAGCCTTTGCAGCTTCAGCCTCAGCCTTCTTTGCGTACTCAGCAGCACGAGCAGCCTTTGCTGCAGCCTTAGCTTCACGCTCAGCCTTCTTTGCTGCTTCTGCTTCAGCAGCCTTAGCAGCCTTAGCAGCCTTCTTTTCTGCCTCGCGAGCAGCAACAGCCTCGGTAGCAGAACCGAACTTGTTAGCAAAACGCTGTACGCGTCCGCCAGAGTCGATCAGTTTCTGGGTACCGGTGAAGAATGGATGGCATGCATTGCAGATGTCAACGCGAATCTCGGACTTGGTTGAACGAGTCTGGAAGGTGTTGCCGCAAGTGCAGGTTACCGTACAGTCAACGTATTCGGGATGGATATCTTTTTTCATTGGTTCTCCTTCTAATGCCTTGGTTTCCGACCAAGGCGAGACAAGCCTATTCATTATATCGCCATCGATAAAGAAAGCAAGCCTCTGTCCTATCTACTCCACCGCAGGCACACATTAGGCACCTCTAACCTCTAGAACCCTCTCTACTTTTTCTGACTTGGATGAAACTTGAAGAAATCGGTTCTTGGAGGCAATTCACACACACGGTGACAGCCGTCATCAAGTTCGTTTGCACTACAAAGCTCTTCCATGCTGTCAAAATCGTAATTCCAGCTAAAAAAGTCATCGAACTCGAAGTTTAAGTAATCGCAAATCTTTTCCGTTCCCTTTGGAACAACTGGATGCATAAGCAAAGTTGCAATACGCAACAGGTAAAACGAATCGATCAACACCTGACGACGCGCTTGCTCACGATCCTCGGCGGTCAGATCTTCGTTTTCCGCATTCCTGATGCCACTTGACCAATATTTGTTGGCATAGCGAATGAATTCATCCATTAACGCCATAACCGAATGCAAATCCACGCGATACATACAATCTTCGTAGGTCAGCATCGTCTTCTTAGCACGCCTCAATACTTCTACCGAGACAGACCCGAGCGGCATACATCCCCCGAAATTCTTTTGCGCTTCATAAAAGCAGCTTCGAGCTAAACGGTTGAACACCTTCGTAAGAAGCGCGCCTTCTTTGAGGGCAGGATCTGCCACACGGGGGTCTTCGCGTTTTGCGGGATCAGGCTCAAAAACCTTCGGCTTAAAACCAACCGAACGCTGATCAAGTGCAAGCGCCAAAAAGTGTGCGCGCAATTGTTCTGCGGTGTAGTAATTCAAAAGCTCATCGGCAGTAGGCGGCTTAATATCACTTGATGAAGAAGCCTTTTTGTCTCCAAACAAAATGTGATGATTAGCAATCAACTTAGTTTGCTGAAGTTCCCCTTGGGGAGCATCTGCCACAGGGTTATCCCGGTTTTGCATTGCAGCAAAGAGCGCTGGTTGTGCTACTCCATAGAAATATAAATTGTCTTGGCCGATAAACTGATACACGCAAGATTCCTTATCGCACCAGAACGTGCGCCATTCACTGCGCGCAAGACCACGATTATCATTACGTGCCATCGTAAAGGAAATAGGAGCCCATAAGCTTTCAGGCCAGCACCATGCGGTAAGACCCTCCGCTCCTTCAATTACAGGCACTGGAACACCCCACTCGACGTTACCTGAAATACGGAAAGGAACCAAAGCCTTGCCCGTTCTAAAGCGAATACCCGCATCGGTCAAAACCGTACGAGCCACATCACGATCGCCGATCGAGTTGAACTCGATCTCGAAACTCTGCTTGCCTTTTTCCGCATCACGATAGGAATGTTCGGGCAGTTTATCTGCAATAGCCTTATAGGCGTCATAAAGCTCTACTTTGATGTAAATGATGGGAGGAACTAAGAATTCCTTGATAGTTTTTGTGACAACAGGACGAATCTGGGGGTCATTTTCCATCTGAGAAACGTAATCACGCACCACATTAGCAAATCCCGGCAAGTCGAAGTACCAATTTTTCACTTCGCGCATTTCGGGTACGGTGCCAGAAACCGAAGAAATTGGCTTGATCAGATCCACGGGATCATACTGATGCCCCAAATCACATTCGTCGGCATAAGCCTTTTCGCTCTTGCATCCCTGCACAGGACAATGCCCTACAACCTGACGTCCATTCAAAAACATCTGTTCTTTAGTGTCGTAGAACTGAAGGGTACTTTCTAAATGTAGATAACCTTTTTCGTAGAGCCTTTGCACAAAATCGTTCGTAACAATACGATGAACTTCTCCGCAGTGACCAAGCCCGCTTCCCTCGTATACATCAAGACTAATATCATACGCATCAAGAGTAGCTTTCTGGGCATCATGGTTACGGCAAACGTAATCTTCAATCGTGCCTTCAAAAGTACCTGCTTCAACTTCCTTGCGGTATCCCTCTTCAATAGGAGAGCCAAAGCAATCCGTACCAGAAACGAAAACAACATTTTCCTTTCCAATACGATCACGTAAAAACCGCGCATAGCAATCAGCAGGAACAAAGACTCCACCAACATGTCCAAAGTGAAGCGCTTTATTGCCATAAGGCATTCCTGCAGTCACCACTGCGCGTTTTGGCCACACGATAGGTGGCATGTCCTTGGATTTTGATGCTTTATTATCTGCCATCGTAGTATTTTTCCACCTTACTCAGTTTTATTTCTGGCGCAATTACTAAAGCACAGAAGCTCTCGTTTTAAATTATCTATTTGAGCTCTGCCTCCCCGCGCTCAATACTGCCTTTCTATAGCTATTTAAGCGAGCTGCTTGATCCTATCTGCGATCCTATCCGCTTTAAATGCTGTTTTTCTTTTAACGCCTACTTATCTTATTGCTTTACAGAGCCGCTCGCATCAAGTTCCTTTAATGCCTGAGCTAATTCTTCTGTCGTTTGCGTGTTAGACGACGACATTAAATCTAAAAGAAAACTCAAATCATCAGAACTAGAAGTATCTTCTAAGGTAATAGTTGCAGTAGTTGAGCAGCCTGCCAATTCAGCAGCTTTAGCCACTGCATCTTCCTGCGTGCCAACTTCATCTGCTAAGCCATTTTCAACCGCATCAAGACCCGTGAAGGTAAGACCTGTCGCTAGAGCACGAACCTCATCAGTAGTCATTGCTCTTCCTTCAGCAACATTTTCAATAAAGGTTTCATTGATCTGATCAATCTGGGCCTGATAGTACGCGCGTTCTTCATCGGTTAAAGCACGCGTACCGTAGGTAGAATCCTTGCTGTCCGAAGAAGTAATATTCTCGGTGGTAATGCCAAGCATTTCCATAAGTCCCGAATAGTCCATAAATTGCATAGCGGTACCAATTGCACCAATAGCAGTAGTCTTAGCTACATAAATATAATCCGCCTGGCTCGATATTTCATATGCGGCACTCGCATTTGTTGACGCGCTAGAAACAACAACGGGTTTTCCTGTTGTCTCCTTGAAATCTCGCACGTATTCAGTCATCTCTTCTCCCGCAGTTGCGGTGCCGCCCCCTGAATTAACACGCAGCACCACTGCTTTTATGTGAGAGTTATTAGCCGCTATATCAAGTTGCGCCTTCAAGCCTTCAGGGCTTGAGGTAGTGCCATCGTACTGAATCGTTCCATCAATATTGATAATCGCAATCGTGTCTGAAGTAAGCAGATCCGCATCGGATCCCACATTTGCACCCGCAGACGAAAACGCATTAGAACAGGACCACATACCAAACATGGTAACCAGGCAAAGCGCCACAACCACCACGATTCCAACAATCCATCCATGCGATTTAGATGGCTTGACAGCAACCGAGCCCATCTGAGCGGAGGATGGAGGAGTACCCCATCCCTGAGCTTGAGCGCTATAGCCCACAGGCGCATGAGGAGTACCGGGAGCAACAGAAAACCCTCCATTGGACCCATCGGGCGTTCCGTATCCCCCGTAAAAGCCTGCCGAAGCATTTCCTGCACCTGCCGAATAGCCCGCTCCGAGCACATTGCCTGCACCAGACGCATTTCCTCCATTGCCGCCAGTGCTGTATCCATTCGAAGGATTTGGTTGATAATTTGTAGTCTGATACCCCGTTTGATTTGAATAATACCCCGCATCAGTACAACCAGAGGACTGCGCAGAGCCCGCTGGCTGCTGAGGGTTTTGCGATGCAGAACCTTGTTGCGCTGATTGTCCTGCAGGTGACTCGGAGTTTTGCGATGTTGATTGAGGCTCATTTGGCTCTTGAGGCATAATTCCCCCTCATGCAAGTAAAAGGTCTAAGCCAATTTAAGAACCCCGTCTTACGACGAGGTTCTCTGTTGTTTTTACTCTTTGCATTATAAGTAAAGATGTATCTTGTCAGCTACTGCCCATAGTACATACAAAACTTGAATTAGAACTCTATATTGCCTTCTTCAAAGTGATGTCCTTGAGCCTTCTTGGCAGCACGAATTAAAAATTCCTGATTGTTGTTAGTTTGCTGAAGAGCTTTCACCAAAGACTCCATTGCTCTTTCGGTATTGTTTCGATTTGCCAAGATACGACGTACCGCCCAAATAAGGGGAGCTTCCTGAGGGTCAATCAATAAATCTTCGCGACGGGTACCAGAAGCTACAGGATCGATAGCGGGGAAAATGCGCCTGTCAGCCAATTGGCGATCCAACTTAACTTCCATATTGCCTGTTCCCTTGAATTCCTCAAAGATAACTTCATCCATTTTGGATCCCGTTTCGATAAGGGCTGATGCCAAAATGGTAAGACTACCGCCGCCCTCAATATTTCGAGCAGCACCCAAAAACTTCTTTGGAGGATAAAGTGCTGTGGAATCCACACCACCCGACAAAATACGACCCGATGCGGGCTGAGCCAAGTTATAGGCACGAGCAAGACGCGTGAGAGAGTCAAGCAAAATGACGACATCTTGTCCGTTTTCCACCAAACGCTTTGCGCGTTCAATCACTAATTCAGAAACGGCAATATGGTTTTCGCTCGGCATATCAAAGGTAGAAGAAATCACTTCGCCATGAATAGAACGTTCCATATCGGTAACTTCTTCAGGACGTTCATCAACCAACAAGCACATCAGATGAACTTCGGGGTTATTGGCGGTAATGGATGCCGCAATATCTTTCAAAATAGTGGTTTTACCAGCTTTAGGAGGAGAAACAATCAAGCCTCGCTGGCCCTTACCGATAGGAGCACATAAATCGATTACTCGAGCTGTAATAGTAGACTTTCCGTGCTCTAAAACAAGACGTTCATCAGGGAAAACAGGAGTTAGATCCGCGAAGCGAACACGTTTGCCTAGCTCTTCAAAAGCAATGCCGTTTACCGTATCTACACGCTGAAGAGCTGCATATTTTTCATTGGGACGCGCAGGACGCGTTTGGCCAGTAATATAGTCTCCCTTTCGCAGGCCATTGCGTCGAATAGTTGCCATACCAACATAAACGTCATCTTCGCTGGGAAGATATCCATGTGTACGTAAGAAACCATATCCATCAGAAAGTACATCCAGAATGCCCGCAGTCTCTACAAAGCCTTCCGCTTTAATGCTTGCAGCAAAAACTGCTTCAACCAATTCAGCCTTCTTGAGACCTTTATGATCTACTTCGAGCTCTTCTGCGCGGGCGCGCAATTCAGCTACTTTTAATTTTGCGAGATCATCCTTGGAAGTCTGAGGAACAATTGGCTCACGCCTGTTTTGCTGATGAGTGCGACGAGAACGGAAATGACTGCCTTTTTGTTGAGAGGCATTTTTCTGATGATTGTTTTTCGAGAAATTGCGTTGCTTGCGCGAACCGCCATGATTATCATCTGCATCCGAAGAATCTTCGTTGCGGGCTTTTCTGTTGCGCTGCTTGCGCGCCGATACTTCTTCGGAAGCGCCCTCGTACGAAGTGCTTTCCTTAGCTGCAGTATCGCCAGAAGCATTATCTCCTAAAGCTCCTTGCTTTTCTGCCATTTCATCAGCCTGAGTACTGGCCGATGAGTTTTCAGCCTGTCCGCTGCGATCAGACGAAGGATCGCTCGCGCCAGATGCAATTTGTACATTGCCTTCTGACGAAATAGCTTCATTTTCCACACTCGAATCTTTCGCTTGTGCAGCCTGGGTTTTTTCAGATGATTTTTCTTCGGAATCTTTAGTCTTACGAGTAACTCTTCTCTTTCGAGCGGGTTTTTCGCCCTCAACCTCGCTGGCAGCTTTCTTTTCTGGCTTTGCAGGAGAAGCTGCTTCGGTTGAAGTGCCCTCGTCTTGAACAGATGAAGTAAGAGGAGTTTCAGGGGAAGCTTCTGTAGCTTCAGACTCTTGAACTGCTTTTGTCTCAAGAGCCTTTTTAGTGGTTTTTCGAGTTCGAGTAGCTCGTTTTTTCTTGGGTTCTTCTTCCGTATTTGAAGTATCGGAGCTTTCAGATCCTGCTACTTCGGTTGAAGCCTCCTCCGTCGCCGCTTTGGTGCTACGACGACGGTAGGTGCGTTTTGGTTTAACTTCTTCGATTACTGATTCTTCAGTTGTGGAATCACTCATGCGTTCTGAACTTTCTCCCAATCCTTAAGGAATGCATCTAAACCACGATCCGTCAGAGGATGCTCGACGCATTTTTTCAGTACATTAAAGGGAACGGTTGCAATATCTGCGCCCATTAAAGCTGCCTGAGCAACATGATTTGCGCTACGGATTGATGCAGCAATTACTTCAATCTGCTCGCCATTTACCGTGTTTTCAGTAAAGTCATAATTGCCTAAAGCGGAAACAATATTTGCAACCTGATCAAGACCGTCTTCGGAAATATCATCAAAACGGCCAATGAAAGGGCTTACATAACGAGCACCTGCGCGGGCTGCCATAATAGCCTGAGGCACCGTAAAGCACAAGGTCATGTTTACAGGAATACCCTCAGACGCCAGCACTTTTGTAGCGGCAAGACCTTCAATCATAGTAGGAACTTTAACAACAACATTTGGTGCAATCGCTGCAAGTTCGCGACCATCTTTAATGATTTCATCGCGAGTCATCGCAACGGATTCAGCAGAGACGGGGCCATCCACAATCTCGCAAATGCGCGCAATATGATCATGGAAATCGGCAAGCTTACCGCCAATACGAGAATAAAGCGTAGGATTAGTTGTTACGCCTGCAAGCGCACCCCAACTTGCCGCCTCTTTGATCTCGTCGAGATCAGCGGTATCGAGAAAGAATTTCACGGGAGTCCTCCTAAATCAGACTTCAACACACAGCTTGCCCACAAAAAACGGGCACCCAATGAAACAGCTGTTGTAAAAGGGGGATTGAATAAGACAAAACCATAGTACTCAAACAGATTCGCATGCGCAAGCATGGAAAAAGGCAATCTCTTTTTTATAGCCTGGTAATTCATTGGGGGTTTCCAAAATGCAGGGCAATCCTAGCAATTTTGGATGCATCACGACTCGTACCAAGGCATCTGCGCCTATTTCGCCTTCGCCAATGCGAGCATGACGGTCCTTGTGAGACCCTTTTGGATTGAGCGAATCATTGATATGAAGCGCATGAAGTCTCTCCAGGCCAATCACTGAATCAAAATGCTCAAGTACTCCCTCTAAATCATTTACCAGATCATAGCCCGCATCCCACACGTGGCACGTATCCAAACAAACGCCCACTTTCTCTGATAGGTGAACCTTTTCGATAATAGCGGCAAGCTCCTCGAAGGTAGAACCTACTTCGCTTCCTTTACCTGCCATTGTTTCTAACAAAAGCGTTGTAGTTTGATCTTCCTTTAATACCGCATTGAGTACTTCTGCTATCTGTTCGATGCCCGCTTCTATACCCTGGCCTACATGAGAACCTGGATGCATATTAAAGAACTGATGAGGCGTGTGTTCCATACGTTGCAAATCTTCTGCAAGAGCCTGAAACGCAAATTCACGAACAGAGTCTTTAACAGAACACGGATTAACCGTATATGATCCATGCGCTACGATTCGCGAAATACCTGCCTGCTCAGCCGCACAATGAAAAGCTTTAATGTCTGCAGGATCAATTGGCTTTGCCTTTCCTCCTCGAGGATTGCGCGTAAAAAAGGCAAAGGTGTTTGCCCCAATGCTCTGCGCTGTTTTTGCCATAGCTTCATAGCCACCCGATGAAGAAAGGTGGCATCCTATTACCACCTCAGGTTTAAGAGCCATAGTTATTATTCTTTCTTTCCTCTAGCAACTCATGCGCATGCGCCAATGAAACAGCATTGATTTCCCCTGAAAGCATGCGTGCGATTTCTTCAACGCGGTGATCTTCATCCAGAATGCAAAGATTGGTTTCTGGATGTTCATCACCCTGTTTAGTTACCACATAGTGAACCGATCCGTATACCGCGACCTGAGGAAGATGAGTTACGACAATAACTTGATGTGTCTGTGCAAGATCGGCCAACACTTCAGCAAGAGAGCGTGCCGTAGAGCCTCCCACCCCTGCATCTATTTCGTCAAACACTAAGGTATCAACCGTATCGCTTGATCCAAGTACCACCTTTAGGGCAAGCATGATGCGACTCATTTCGCCCCCTGAAGCAATTTTCTGCAATCGCTGCGGCTTCATTCCCTCACCTGCAGCATACAGAAATTCGCAGGTATGAGATCCCCAGGCATCCCACTGATCTCTCGGAAGATCAACCAAAGGTGCCTCGATCTTTGAAGAGCCCATCTCTAGACGCGCAAGCTGCGCTTGCACCTGCATCAAAAACTGTGGAAGCACCGCTTCGCGAGCCAAACGAAGCGCATCAGCTGCTTTTTGCAACATAGATTCTGCCTCTTTAAGACGATCCTGCGCCTGTGCGATCAGCTCATCTCGGCCTTCATATTCTGCAAGTTTTTCCTCGTAACGCGCTCTATGCTCAAACACATCTTCCATTCGAGGACCAAATCCGCGCATCAAACCCTGGAGAGCAGCCATGCGATTTTGAGCTTCTTCAAGTTCCTCACCAGAATAATCCACTCTATCGCGATAGCTGGCAAGACTACGACCTACTTCCTCCAGATTGAAATATGCCTCGCGAACAACCGCTACTTGCTCCTCAACTTCTGCATCAACTGCCGCTATACGCTCAAGCGAAGCGAGGGTATTGTCAAGTTTTTCAAGCACTCCATCAGAGGCACTTATCGAAGATTGCGCAGCTGCCGATTCACTCAGCAACATTTCGGCATGCTCCAAACGCGGCAAAAGTTCCTGTAGATCTTCGTACTCATTTTCCTGTGGATCAACGGCATTTATTTGCTCTAATCCAAAACGCACACGATCTAACTCTATGCTGTCGGCAGATTCTAACTCTCTGAGTCTTTCAAGTTCCGCCTGTGCATCCTTTACCTCTGAAAAGCATGATTGATATTCCTCCAAAAAAGGAAGAACCCTCTCACCTGCCCAAACATCAAGAAGCTGCCTTTGATAAGCCGAAGAAAGCAAATGTTGGTGTTCGTGCTGACCACATAAATCCACATGAATGCCTATACGTGTAGCCAATTCTTTAACCGATGCCAAAGAGCCATCAATGCTGACCTTCGATCTTCCCTGAGCACCCACGCGACGGGTTGCAACTACGCCATCTTCCTCCCCTTCGAAAAAGAACCGTCCCTCAACACGGAGCTCATCGCATCCTTCTCGAACAAGGCTTGCATCAGAACGCTCCCCTACGAGAAGTTTTAATGCGTTTAGGAGAGCGGTTTTGCCCGTGCCAGTTTCACCCGTGATAACCGTCAAACCTTCACTGGGCACAAAGTGCGCTTCGTGGATAAGGGCAACGTCACAAATATGGATTTCATCAATCATGAAAACTTCCCTTTAGTCTCTGTCTTTTTTGACAATCGCTCACAAACATCATCAAGGAAGGGCTGTTGTTGTTCATTTCCTGATTCTACACAAGGAATCTCACATATTTCTTAAAAGAGCTTCAAATGCAAAGCTTATGCGTAACCAGGTATGTTTTATACTAGAAGTCTATTATAAGGAGGGGAGCTACTGTGCCTTACGAAAACGTGCTACATACCACCGCTTACCCCCTTCTTTCTCGCATTCCTGCGCCTGTTTTAGAGATGCTTTTCTTCCTCGAAGAAAAAGGATTTGAAGCTTGGATTGTGGGTGGCTTCGTTCGCGATGCCCTTCGCGGTGTTGCTCCTCACGATGCCGACATTGCTACCAACGCACGATGGGAATCGGTCAAAGAAATTGCACTTGACCATGGTTGCAAAGTAAGAGAAACAGGCACAAAACATGGTACTGTCACGGTTATCCATCAAGGATACCCACTCGAAATTACTACGTTCCGTAGCGAAGCGATCTATTCCGATCATCGTCATCCTAACTCGGTTACCTTCGTCTCCTCCATAACCGAAGATCTTGCTCGACGCGATTTCACGATCAACGCCATGGCCTACCACCCCGTAAGAGGACTTGTTGACCCTTACGAAGGTCAAGCTGATTTACATCATCGGATCATTCGCTGTGTTGGTAACCCTACCCAACGCTTTCAAGAGGACG
>UMIH01069083.1_pt1 | contig 13851 bp, 10 predicted proteins | sample 1965771 | NCBI WGS metagenome assembly UMIH01 (sample SAMEA4836120, study PRJEB28245) | human gut metagenome | biome: gut microbiome; material: fecal sample | place: Denmark | collected 2008
CGAACGGTGCAAACGGTCAGACCAAAGACGAAATGGAAAAGTTACTCGGGAGCGGAATGCCCCTTGACAAGCTGAACAAGTATCTTTCATCATTCAGCGGCTCGCTTACATCAGGCGAGGACTTCAAGCTGAAAAACGCAAATTCAATATGGTTCAGAGATGAAGAAAACAGACTTACCGTTGAAAAGGACTTTTTACAGACAAACGCCGATTATTTCGGTGCGGCGATACACAAGCGTGCGTTTGACAACGATACTTGCAAAGAGATCAACAGTTGGGTAAACGACAATACCGACGGTATGATAAACAACATACTTGACAGCATTCCGGACGAAGCAATTATGTATCTTGTAAATGCTGTCAGCTTTGACGCGGAATGGGATATCATCTATCGCGAAAATGATATAGCGGACGGAAAATTCACAAACTCCGAAGACAAGCTTATGAAAGTCACTATGTTGTGCTCAGATGAAAGTATTTATCTGGAAGATGAGGATTGCAAGGGCTTTATAAAGCAGTACAAGGACGGCAAGTACAGCTTTGCCGCAATACTGCCTGGCGGTGATATCAAAAGCTTTATAACATCGTTATCGGGTGAAAAATTAAGCAAGATACTCGGAAGTGCCGAAGACTGCATTGTAGAGGTAAAGCTTCCGAAATTTGGCTATGAATATTCCTCAAAGCTGAACGATGCCCTTTCGGCACTCGGTATGCCAACTGCGTTTGACCAAAATAACGCCGATTTTTCAGGTATCGGTAAATCGACAATGGGCAATATATCCATCGGCGAAGTGATCCACAAGACGAAAATAGAGGTAAACGAAAAAGGTACAAAGGCAGGAGCCGCCGCTCTTGTGGAAATGGTTGACGAGGGGTGTGTAATTGCCGAAAAGCAGGTAATTCTCAATCGTCCGTTCATGTATATGATACTTGACAATGAAACGATGTTACCGCTCTTCGCGGGCGTGTACACAGGCGTATAACACACAAAAATTGTATAATCTGCATAATCCGAGCTATAATATTTTCTTGACTTTTGGAGTATTTCTGATATAATTGAAATAGCAGAAAACAACAAATCTTTCAGGAAAGGCTGGATGTACAAATGGCAAAACGCAGAATAGGTATACTGACAAGCGGCGGCGACTGCCCCGGTCTCAACGCTACTATAAGAGGTGCGGCGAAAGCCTGTTACACTATGTTCGGCGAGGACAACGTTGAGATAGTCGGCATATCCAACGGTTTTCACGGTCTGATCCATAATAACTGCCGCATAATGAAGCCGGAGGATTTTTCCGGCATACTCACTCAGGGCGGAACGATACTCGGCACAAAGCGTACACCGTATAAGATGATGCAGGTAATAGAGGCGGATAACATAGACAAGGTCGCTGAAATGAAAGCCACCTATAAACAGCAGAAGCTCGACTGCATACTGACGCTCGGCGGCAACGGAACTCATAAGACCGCAAATCTTCTTTCCGAAGAGGGTCTGAATATAATCGGACTTCCCAAGACGATAGATAACGATATATGGGGAACAGATGTTACATTCGGCTTCCATACCGCAGTAGATATAGCGACCGAAGTTGTTGACAGAATACACACCACAGCCACCTCCCACAGACGTATTATGGTAATCGAGATAATGGGCAACAAGGCTGGCTGGCTGACGCTTTATTCGGGTATTGCAGGCGGTGCGGATATTATTCTTATCCCGGAGATCCCTTATGATATTGATAAAGTCATCGACGCTTGCGAAAAACGTGCGCAGTCCGGAAAGACATTCTCGATAATTGCGGTCGCAGAGGGCGCAATGGATATTTCGGAAGCCGCTATGAAGAAAAAGGAACGTGCAAAAAAACGTGCCGAAGCAGGAGAGGTTACCGTTACAAACCGCATAGCAAAGCAGATTGAAGCCGCAACAGGCTTTGAGTCAAGAACAGTTGTTCCCGGTCATATATTAAGAGGCGGTTCTCCCTCCGCTTATGACAGAGTGCTTGCAACAAAGTTCGGTGCAAGAGCCGCAATGCTGATAAAGCAGGAAAAATACGGCTACACGGTCGCAAAAATCGGCAGTAAAATCTCAGAAAATAAGCTGTCTGATGTTACAATGAAGACGAAATTCGTCCCCGAAAACGATGAGCTTGTTATCACCGGTAAAAGCATCGGTGTATCCTTTGGCACATAAAAGCAATGCCTTTATGTGATACCGCCTATTTATGGTGTCAGTTATCAGCAGGATTGCGACACAGCAAAATCAAGCGATAACATAGTTCTGTATAATCGCTTAACAGATTTAATCATATTGCAGAAATGCCCCCAACATAAAGCTTGGGGGCATTTAGTATATAATTTTCACTCTGTCATAAACAGCTTAGCCGCACCGCCGAATATTTCCCGGTAAAGCTCGGCGCTCATATCGGGATTATCCGCCTTTATCCTCTCACAGCGCTCAATATAACCGACAATATCGACATTGCAAAGCTTCTTTTCGCTATCACCGGAAAGTATTTTGTCAACAGCCTTTGATGCTTCTTTATAAAAATCGCTCTCAAGCATACGCTCAGCTACATCGGCATTTTTATCGCCGCAAACAGGCATATAGCTGCTTTCATAATCAATCACAAAGCAGTCGGTATACTTTATGAATAACTCTTCGCAATATGCAGTAAGACGGTTCTTTTCTTCGATATACTCTGTATCCTCAAACGGTCTTATTCGTCCCGTCATATCAAGACGGTTAAGCGAAAGACGCGTCTTTCTAAGGATAATCTTGCTGCCATATCTTTCGGTTACCGCTTTACCAAAGCCTTTTACGGCATTTTTAATATATTCCTTGTCAAAATCGTCGGCATAAGGAGCGAAACTCTCGTCATCGGTCATAAACGCTCTGTACACCATTGTATCATATAAGCCGTCAATCGCCGCGATATATGTATTATTGTGACTGTAAAGCTCTTTTTCCGCATCGGAAAAATCAACGATCAGCCAATCTGCATTCTTGTCCGGGAAATATGAACGTGTAAGTTCCCTGAACACATCAGATGTACTGTCAACAAAGCTGAGATCTACATCGGCTTTCTGTTCACATACCGTAAGCGGGGAAAAGCCGCAGATACAGTTATTTACAACAGCTTTATCGCACAGCGAAAGTAAAGTTTTGCTATCCGTTCTGCCAAACGTATCAAACGCAAACGGTCTGTTCTTTTTGTAATATTCGGATACAAGCTGCTCCACAGCACTCTTATCTGCACCGGACAGCCACAATCTTGCACACTTGAGATAGAACTCTATGCTGCACTTATCAAGCACGCAATCCGGTATGATGCCTTTTTTACGGAAAAACGCCGCCAACATATCCGCCAGATCGTCTTTTGCATAAAGACCGAGCCTTATAACTTCACCGATATCAGGGTCAGCGACTTTTCCTTTGCGTATGGCGCACACTGCTTCAAACACTTTTTTAAGCGTAACGTTTTTTCCAAAGTCATATCGCAGTCTTATCTCTTCAAACGTTATAAAATTGCTTTCCTTGAGTCTGAGTATATCGTTAAATTCCGCACAGATAAAATCACTGCTCAGGCGACTTATGAAATAATCGACAGCATTATTATGCGCAAAGAAAAATTTATCACAGCCGCTTGATTTTATAGCATCGATATTTTCTGCTATTTCCGTAAGCCATATTTCACAGTCATATGACAATGCGTTTATGTAACTGCCCTTTTCGCCCGAACCGATTTTTTTTGCAACAAGTGAAATATTGTTGCGGAACAACTCGTCGCGGCACACGGCATAGCTTCTGCCACGCTTATTGATAACTCCGGGATAATAACGGGATATGTCAATTATATTAGGCGAAACACGGCGTATCAGATAGTTCTCCATATCAAGCAGCAGCTTGAAGTTGCATGAACGGTCGGAAGAACGTATATATCTGCCGTTTACATAGTAAAGCTTAGGATCTGACACCCTGACAAGTATTATCTTGTCTGAAGAATAAACAGCGGTTATACTGTCAATAAACTTATCCAGAAGCGGTTTCCATACGGCTTCATCTTTTATATCAAGCTTTTTGAGCTTCTTTTTGTTTTCCTCATAAAAGCGTGACCGGATAAACGCCTTGCCGCCCGAGTAAAGCACTCCGTCAAGCTGATATACAGGTGTTGCCGCCGCATAATAAAGATCCATTATTATGCAGTCCGACCTGTTATCCGAAAGATACTCGTCATATCCTTTTGAAAGGTTGTAATACAGCGGTACTACACCGTCACGGAAATATTTTTCATCAACGTCACGATGCGTTCCGTACATAGTAAGCTGTGATATGAACAGATGGGAACGGTCGGTTTCAACATCTTCGTCACCCTTGAAAAGCTCCGATATAAGTGCAGAGCCCAAAAGTGCGAATGACTGCTGCTCGGTCTTCACCGCATAACGCGCAAGATCTATCTTACCGCCGAGGGCATTTACTATCTGCTTTCTGAACGAATCATATTCGGACAACCCAAAATAGTGCACATTATCGTCTGTCAAAAGCACTGCGCGATGCTCTGCTCCATAGTCCTTGAATGCATATGGGATATATCCGACAAAGTCGGTAAAAACGCCGCCGCTTGCAACATCTCTCTTCAGCCTGACGCAAAGCAAAGCGCCTATTGTTTCAAATCTTGTTGCATAATCGGCAGGTATAAGCGAGCCTAGAGAATACGCAACAGGAACTTTTCTGCCATCGGTGCATTCTATAACATCATACTCCGCAATTGCATTCAGTCCGTTTCCGACAATAAAATCAACACCGCTTTCTGCCGCTTTTTTTGCCGCATTGCGCCATTTGGGTTTTACAACAGGTGTATGCCGTTCATTCCACGAGCAAAAAAGAAATATGTATTCTGCTCCGCTTTTCCTGAGCTTTGATACATACTGGGATATATCCTTATTTACAGTAGCCGAAACAAAACCGACACTGATATTATTGATATCAACAACGGAATACTTAACTCCGCCTAGCGTACAGTCACTTTCGCTTATAACCGTCAACGGATACTTTTCAAGCGACTGAGGTGCACGCTGAAGAAGTCCTGCGTTGACTGCAAGCGCATCGATCCCGCTTTTGCACACAGCATCGGCAATAGAAGACGGGCAATTTATACTCCTGCTGTCTTCAAATGCGTACGCTTTTTTATCGTTAAGATCTGTATCAAGCGTGGCGACCGAAAAATCAAACGAACCGAATATTCCGCCCAGTGATGAAAAAGCCTCATCAAAGACAGGCATACCCAATGCCGCATTCTTCTGCATCTGCGCCGCAACCGTTATATCTCCGCCGATCATTATCGTGCATTTATGATGGTCGTTACATAACCTTCCGTCACTGCCCGAAAAGCGCCTGTTTTTGTAAACACCCGCACTCTTTTTTACGCCCGAGTGGTCAGGCTGAGGTGCTTTTGCGCCCTTTGCTTTCGGAATGACAGCCACAGCAGGTGCACAGGAAACGCTGAGTTTTTCCTCATGCTCAACCATCACAAAACTGCGTACCGTAAACGAAACCTTACCGCTCTTTGTATAGTTTTCGAGTTTGCAGGACGTATTTTTGCTATAACAAACAAATGTATACTTTCCGCTTTCGTTCGCATCGGCATATATCTTATAGCCATCGCACTGTGAATTATAACGCCAAGACAAAGTGCATACACCGTCTGCGCCTATGATCGCTGTCAGCTTTCGGGGCGTTTCAAGAGGGCACGCCGCAACTATCTCCGACTCTCCGAAAAAATTATCCGGTCCGTCCGCAATTCTGTACGCCTTGACCTTATACTTAAGCGGCAGACCGTTTGTGCGTTTCTTTATCACCGCTCTTGAATCCTTTACATTCATCACACCGGTAAAGTGATTTTTCCCAAGCGGTGATGAAAACACGCGATATCCATCCGCATATTTTATATTGTCCCATATCAGCTCGACAACTCCCTCGCCCGTCTTTACGGTAACAGGAAATTGCGGCTGCTGTTCACGCAACTGCTTAAAATTCATAAGCTTTACCTCTCACAGAGTTATATATTGCTGAGTATCCAGTTTACAAACGATGCTCGTTCGCTGTCTGCATTCGTATCGATTTGTGCTGTTTTCGGTTTGTCGATGATATCCTTGTAATATTCATCAAGTTTGTCAAAATTGTTGTAGAAATTATAATAACCTCCGATATAATGCTGAACATCGTCTATTCTTATTCTGTAGCTGTCGTGACGCACACAGAATGTATAAGCGACCGATAACGGCACTTTCATATACATTGCGGTTTCGGGATACAGATAACCGCCGAGCATATAGTGAGCACGTCTGTAAATGGTTCGTATGAAAGCCTCAAAGTTGAACTTCTGCATATATGAAGCATATATTTTCTTTTCCTTTATGCGCTCATAAAGACTGAATGCCGCCATAAGAAGTTCAAGGAACGTATGGAATGTTGTATCCTGATTAAAAATCTTCCCGAGATTATCGTTTGCGTTTTTAAGTCCAAAGTTGAGATAGCGCTCTTTCGGATCATAAATTGTGACTTCGTTTACCGCGTATGCTATCCAATGATCGCAGAAACGAGTATAATCGTTTTCTATAAAGTAATCAAGGGCTTTCTCAGCAGCATCAAGATAACGCCTGTCGTTTGTCACACTGTAGGCTCTGGCAAGTGCAAATGTAGCCTCACCGTCATAATACACTATCCTGTCACGTTCTTTACGTTCAAATCCGGGGAATGATAATACATGATAATAGCTGCCGTCCGCTTCCTGCATATCAAGTATGGAATTTGCAAGAGCAGTTATCAGCTTGTCATACTTGTTACTGCCGAATACGCTCGCATAGGTAGATAACGTTACTATTGCTATCGCATTTCCGCCAAGCTTTATCTCATCTGCCTTACGCTCAACAAGATAAGCGTGGTCGTCATCGGAATACTCTATACTCTGCATAAGAAAATTTATGGTACTTTCGATCTTTGAAATCAGCTTTTCGTCCTTTGTAGTGTCATATTGCATGATAAGACTCCAGATAGTACCGGAATGACGCAGTATGTTATATGTAACGAAATGAAAATCGTTCACGGGATTTACACCGTAGTCAAATTGTCCGTTATCTTTGACAGCGTTTGCAAGATAAACAGATGAGGTTTCTATTACTTGCTTTATATCGTCCTTTGTAAGCTCACCGATAATTCTCCTGCCGTAGTTTTCTTCATCGGGATAGAGCTTGTACATTTTTTTATTTTCATCACAGATATATCCAACAGTTGTAAATTCGATCAGCATATCGGGGATCGAAGTAAGCACGGTGCCGCATTCCGCCAGATACTGTTTTATCTTTTCGTCATTGAGTACTCCGAGCTTATAGTCTATAAGCCCGCAACAGTTAAGCTGTGCCTCAAGCAAAGCAGTTTCAAAACCGACATCAAAGCTTACACCCTTCTTGAAGAAAAATTCTCTTGCACCGCGTATTTTTTCGGTAAACTCAGTGCGGCTTATTATATCACTGCTGTTTATGTAATCAACCTTTAACCATAACGGATCAAAATTGTTTTCCGCAACAAAGCTCTCCGTTTTCTTCATAGCGGTATCAAACGCCGAAGCGAACCCGTCACCGCAAGCACAGAATACCCTTGCCGAAAAACTGCCATCAGTGACCGATACAAAAACTACATCATTGCGGAAAAGCGAACCGCGCTTATAATTACCCAGCGAACTGTCAAGATAAGGATCTCTGAGAATAAAGCTTTTCAGCATTTTCTTCTTAGCTCTGAATAACTTGATTTTTGAACTTGTAGGGGCAGATGCACTCATCGGCTTTTCCTCCCTGATAAACATTTATATAAAAATAAGTATACCATATCACACAAAAAATGTCAATAACTTCGTTGACGTTACCGGGTTTTTCGAGTATAATAATAGCATAACAGCAAAGGAAGTAACAAATATGGATAGATACAAAAAATTCGCATCGGACAGAAAAGATGACATGTGTGACCTTCTGGCGAAGCTCGTTGCAATTCCCAGCGTTATGGAAGAAGCAAAGCCCGGTTATCCTTTCGGAGAAGCTCCCGCAAAAGCACTCGAAACAATGCTTGCCGCGGCAAAAGCGCTCGGCTTTGCGGTAAATAACGTCGATAATTATTACGGCACGGCAGACTATCTGCCGGACGGCGTGAGCACTCCTGGGCTTGCAATTCTTTGTCACCTGGATGTTGTACCCGAGGGCAAGGGCTGGACATATGAGCCTTTCGCCTGCACCGAAAAGGATGGCATTCTCTACGGCAGAGGCGTAACGGACGATAAAGGTCCCGCCGTATCGGCACTCTATGCGCTGTACAGCGTAAAACAGCTTGGAGCAAAGCTCTCAAAGGGCGTAAGACTGATATTCGGAACGAATGAAGAAAACGGCTCGGCAGATATAGAGCATTATCTGAAAAAAGATAAAATGCCGCCGATGGTTTTCACTCCTGACGCGTCATATCCGCTCATCAACTGTGAAAAAGGTATGGCGCGGATAAAATACAGCGCCGATTTTGATAATAGCGATATTATCTCGATCTGCGGCGGACAGGTAATAAACGCTGTCCCTGCCGAATGCTGTGCCGTTGTGTGCGGCAAACACAAAGATGAAATTTGTTCATATACAGCCGGCAGCAAGAACGGCTGTGCTTATAATATTGAGCCTTGCGGCGATAACATAAAAATTATCTGCAAAGGAAAATCCGCACACGCATCAACTCCCGAGAAAGGCAGAAACGCTATAACAGCCATGCTTGAAATGCTGGTATCGCTTGATTTGAACAACAATACCAAAAGACTGCTGTCGGATATTCTCAGGCTCTACCCTTACGGTGAAACCGACGGCAGCTCACTCGGCATTTCGTGCAGCGACAAGTCAGGTGCGCTGACTTGCGTTTTAAGTCTTATCAACACCGAAAACGGTAAGCTGACTTTCAGCACCGATACAAGATTTCCGATAAGCATGACTGCCGTACAATTGAAAGAAAAAGTCACGTCGGCGCTTTCAGATACAGATATGAGCATCGCAGACTTTATGGGAACAGACGCGCATTATGCTTCCCCGGACAGCTTCCTTGTAAAGACGCTTCTCAGCGTATACGAGGAACAGACAGGAAAAAAAGGCGAATGTATAGCTATCGGCGGCGGAACATACGTCCACGGGATCGAGGGTGGTGTTGCGTTCGGTGTTGAACACCCCTACACCGATTACAACATACACGGCGCTGATGAATTTGTACCTGTGAGTGAACTTATAGACAATACGGCTATGTTTGCAAACGCCATAGAAAAACTCTGCAAGTAATTTTACGCCCGTCCTCTTCATAGAATGTACAAACTATGAAAGGGCGGGCGTATTATGTGCGGACTGATATTCAAAAAGAAAAACAAAAATCATAATTTCAGCGAAGCGGAGGAAATGCGCTCGCGTCTTGATTATCTGCAAAGCCGTCTTGAAAAGACAAGACAGCTTTTCGATATAGAAACAGAGCCTGAAAAGATCGAGGCTGTTGTGTATGAAGAAAAAGCTATTCTTATAAGGATAGACCACCTTATAAGAAACGCGAAACAACGCAACATTACAATAAATTATTCCGACAGGACGGACAGAAGCTGACCGCTCCACTCCGCTGTTAGCTTTTCAAGGCTGTACGATGCATTCGCGGGGCTTGTGGACGGCAGTCTGACAGCTTCTATCCCGACTCTCTTGCAACAATAGCGCTTGTACATATTAGATGAAGTTGCACCATTAGTAAATATATGTGTGATTGAAGTTTTAGCTACAAGTCCCGCTATATCGTTAGGGACTACGGCGCGTATTGAAGCATCTGACGAGCCTGTTATTTCACATGATCCTATAACGTCCCACACAGCTATGTTATGACTTAACAGCATTGCCTTCTTCTCTTCTGTGGTGACAGGACATTCACAGCCGAGAACAGCGGACAGCACTTTCCAGAAACGGTTTTGCGGATGACCGTAGAAGAACTGCACTTCCCGTGATTTCACAGACGGGAAAGAGCCTAATATCAGAATTTTGCTGTTTTTATCATATACGGGCGGAATATTATGGTACTGTGTCATTCCTCATCGCTCCTTATGATGAATTTGATAACATAAGCATAGCACAAAAGCGCAATTTCTGCAATAAAAGAACACAGAAAATACGCAGTAATATCAAAATGGACAGAGATAACTAAGGCATCATTAAACGCATAAAAGCAAACTTTTCTGCCGATAATCAAAATTGAAACGGTAAAAGAGCCACAATGCAAAAGCAAAAGGAAAAGAATAAAAACTGCCGAAAACACTGCTTATTTGCATCACGCAAAAGCAAAGTGAAATCACAGATGAGAAATAGAGAGAAACAGCGATAATTAAAGCGATTTAAAGAGATATAGATATATATTTAGATTTTAACTCAAAAATCGTTTGACAAACGGACGGTGTTTGACTATAATATAGAACGTTGTGAAAATAATCAAACGAGGTAAAACCTCAAGAGTAATTGAAAGGAAAGAATCAGAATGTCAACATTTATGCCTAAAGCTGAAACAGTTGAACGTAAGTGGTATATTCTCGACGCAGCAGGAAAGCCTCTCGGTCGTGTTGCTGCAAAGGCCGCTCACATTCTCCGCGGTAAGCACAAGCCCACATACGCACCTCACTGTGACTGTGGCGATCATGTAATCGTAATTAACTGCGCGAAGGCAGTTTTAACAGGCAAGAAGCTTGAGAACAAGTACTACAGATGGCACACCGGCTACATCGGCGGTCTTAAGGAAGTACAGTACAGCAAACTCATGAGCGAAAAGCCCGAAAAGGCTATGCAGCTCGCTATCGAGGGTATGCTCCCCAACAACACACTCGGTAGAAAAGCCGCTACAAGAATGCGTCTTTATGCAGGCGCTGAGCACAAGAACGGCGCTCAGAAGCCCGAAGAATTCAAATGTTAAGGAGGGATAAAAATGTACGAATCAAAGCCTTATTACTACGGAACAGGTAGAAGAAAGCACTCAGTTGCCAGAGTACGTGTTTATCCCGGCAGCGGTGTTATAACAATTAACGGTCGCGGCATCGATGACTATTTCGGTCTTGAAACATTAAAGCTCATCGTTCGTCAGCCTCTCGCTCTGACAGGCACAACTGAAAAGTTCGATATCGTTTGCACAGTTGCAGGCGGCGGTGTTACAGGTCAGGCAGGCGCTATCCGCCACGGTCTTTCAAGAGCTTTACTTCAGTACAGTGACGAGCTTCGTCCCGTACTCAAGAAGGCAGGCTTCTTAACTCGTGACCCCAGAATGAAGGAAAGAAAGAAGTACGGCTTAAAGGCTGCACGTCGCGCTCCCCAGTTCTCAAAGAGATAATTTTATCCCAACTGGGAGCATTCATAATCACGTATTTACGCTGTTTTATTCGATATGGGTTTATCTGAAATATGGTGAATTCCGGACGGTAACTAACACGTAACTAACGGGTAACTAACAAAAACCAAGGCATTCATCGGTTGGTGAATGCCTTAAATTGTATAATCGTTACTAAAGGATGTGATAATATTGTATTATATCAGCAAAGTTCATATACAACGTTTTCGTTCTATACTGGATATGAAATTTGAGATTTCAGAGCCGAATATACCAATTTCGATATGTGGGCAGAATAATGTTGGAAAGACAAATACCCTTAGAGCAATTAATCTATTCTTTTATCCTGAATACTTTGATCAACAAAAGGATATTCCTGTTGTAAAAAAAGCGACACATGGTGGTAGTTATTTTCCGATGATCACATTAACTTTTAAATCAACAGAATATCCAAATAGAATCATAGAAATAACACGTGATTTTAAAATGTACGATGAAAAAAATTCTGGATTAAATGGATTTTTTAAATCCAGTCCAAAAGCTAAGCGTCAAGATTATAAGGAATCTGAAATAAAAAAAATATTAAATCAAGTTGAGTTCAGATTTATTAGATCCATTGATGTAAACACATCTGAACTGATAGAAGATTTAACAAGTGATATTTTAGATACTAAATATCAAAAAGCTCGCTTTGCAAATAAGAAAAAAGAGCTAAAAGATGCTTATGAACAATATAGTAAGGGAATGCAAGAAATCTTAGATGCTTTTTCGAACGATGTATCAGAAGTGTTTCATTCTTTTAAAGAAAACTGGAATATAAAATTTACAGTTCCTTCTAAAGTAGATCGTTTTAGAGATATGATATCTGATGATGTTGAATTAAAAATTGATGATAAAAGCGGATTAGGAGTTAGTAGCAAAGGTTCCGGTCTCCAAAGACTCGCAATAATTCTACTAAACCTTGAAATATTGAAAAGAATAGATAAAGTCAAGAAAAAAGCTTTTATTATTTGTATAGATGAACCTGACATTTACTTGCATGAGGGATTACAAAAGAAATTATATCATTTTATCAAGGATTGTGGTTTTCAAGTCTTTTACACAACTCATTCAAAAAATTTCATTGATGAAAATAATCTGAATAATATTGTATTTCTTGAAGCAACTCATAATTCCCAGTATTATGAACGTGTTAAAAGAGAAGTCGAATACATAACAACAAATTGCGTTCCATTAAACAACAACAATGGCTATTTAAGAATTTGCGAACATTTGGGGATTGAACCAGTTGTCGTACCTGAGCCCGTACTTGGAAGATTTAATATTATTGTTGAAGGTGAATGTGATGAAAAATATTTATCAAAGTTGGCGGATTATTATGGCATTGATCATCGCGATGTAAAAGTTATAATTGCAAACGGTGCTACTCGAATAAATCCGATGTTAGATGTATATAATTCTTTTTATGCCAATCAATCATACAAACCTATTGTACATGTTTTATATGATGATGACGATGCGGGACGTTCAGAATATGATAGCATCAAAGCATTGATGAAACGACGTAATAGTTTTACAAATATTGATATCAAACCTTTTATTATAAATAATTACGCTGGAAAACGATCAAATAATGGTAATTATGAAATAGAAGATCTAATGTACCCAGAAGTAATATGTTATTTACTTAATACTTTTTTATTAAATAATGGGATGAATACTATCGAAACCACTGAAGTTTTAGATGATATTGTTGAACCAAGATATATTAATGATGGTATATTAAAAGTTTGTGATATTTATACAGGTCAGAAGAATAAAGGGATAAATACATCCCCTTTACAACCTGGTGTCAAAGGAAGAATGTGCGAATTATTTGATATTTCAAATTCTCAAATAAAAAGCACACTTGATCAAGCTCGTATAAAACATTCAACTGTAGAAGAGTTTGTTCAAGGTATATTTAAATTTGAATAATTATTTTCAAAACAAAACCGCTGAGAGATTACTTCCCTCAGCGGTATCTTTATGCCTATATCCTATTGATAGCCTCCAACAGCTCCTGCACATTAACGTGCGTATAGACCTTCTTGGTCAGCGACATTGCACCCGAATGACCGACGATCTTCTTTATCAGCGTAGGCGATACCTCTTTCTCGGTCATCGTCGAGATACACGTATGACGGGTATCGTGGGGCTTGTGGGAGCAGCCGATCAGCCCCATAACAGGTGTCCAGTAGGAATCATAGTAGTTGCGGTAAATGAACTGCTTGCCGTCGGGAGTATGGAGCAGATACTCGTACCGATAGTTCTGTTTGTCGGACAGCACTTTGTCAACCTTATTTGTCGTTATTTACATAAAAATAAACCGCAGGTACGCCTGCGGTTTATCTGTATCTTATTCTATCTTACTGCACTTCCACAATAGTAATATTCTCCCCTGC
>UMIH01042579.1_pt1 | contig 13780 bp, 9 predicted proteins | sample 1965771 | NCBI WGS metagenome assembly UMIH01 (sample SAMEA4836120, study PRJEB28245) | human gut metagenome | biome: gut microbiome; material: fecal sample | place: Denmark | collected 2008
TTTTTTGACAGACTGGAACGAGGCCGCTGCGCACCGCAGCGGCCTCGTTTCTGTTACGATTCCTTCCACGCCATCCCTGACGCCCGCTATTTTACCGCCCCGGAGCCCGTCTTCTGGCCTGCAATCCTCGAACTCGTCCTGAGCGGATACCGGATCCAGTAAATATTTAGGGAAATTTAAGAGATTTCAGGGAAAAGCTGTGGTATACTGGAAGAAAAATAAGGAGGAATGCATCATGAAACGCTGTCTGATTCTCATGCTGCTGCTCGGCCTGCTCCTGACCGGCTGCCGGAAGCAGACGCAGCCGGAGCAACTGCCCGCTGCGGAGACAATTGACACACAAGCCAACACCGAACCCGCTGCACGGACACCGGAGCAGACGCTGACGCTCGGTATGATCGACTTTGACTCGGAAAAGAGCGTGCTCCGCAGTATGATCCAGAGCTATAATTTCTCCGGCGCACCGTTCAGAATCGAAATCCTCAACTACGCAGACGGCGCGGAAAGCCGCGCAGACGCCGTGACGCGCATGACGACAGAGCTGCTGGCCGGAAACGTGCCAGACCTGCTCGATTGCAGCGATCTGAGCGGCGCGCAGTACGCGGGCTACGCAAAAAACGGCATTCTGCTGCCGCTGGACGGGATGCCGGACGCGGAGCTCCTGTCCGGCATTCTGAAGCCATGCTATGTGGACGGGAAGCTTTATTCCATCGTCGGAGCCTTTGCGATCGACCCACTGTTCGGCCCGGCGGAGAAGCTCGGCGCGTCGCTGGAAACGTCGGTCGAGGACGTGCTGTGCGGCGCGGTCCCGGACGTCAGCTTTTTCTGGGGCGGCGAAGATTTGCTCAGTGTCTACTGCCGCCATGCGGCGGAGCAGTATCTGGACTATGATACACAGACCGCCTCCTTCGAGAGCGAGAAATTTTTGAATATTCTGACGGCCTGCGCGGCCATTTCTTCCGCGGCGCCTGCCCCGGACAGCATCATGCAGCAGCCGATGCGCTCCGCCGCGATGTACCGGTCCATGCAGATTTCCTGGTACCAGCAGACCGGCGGCGCGTTCCGTGTGCTTGCCCTCGATTCGGACGGCGGGACGGCATATCAGCCGGTTCTGCAGCTTGGCGTCTGCGTCGGTTCCGCCATGCGGGAAGCGGCGGAGGAGGCGCTGCGGAATATGCTGCGGGAAGACTTCCAGCTGACCATTGCAGACGCGTTCCCCGTCAACCGCGCCGCACTGCGCGAGCTGATGCAGAAGGAGATCGAAGCGCAGAAGGCCGAGCAGCAGACGGCCATCCGAGAGGAGGGCCGCGTCGAGATTGGAGAAGCGGGCGATCTTGCGTTCCTGTTTGATGAAGCTGCCGCGGATGATCTGATGAATGTGCTGGAGCACGCCGACTGCCGTTCCTGCGGCAATCAGGAGATTTTGAAGATCATCCTTGACGAGGCGGACGCCTTTTTCAAGGGCCGGAAAACCGCGCAGGAGGCGGCGCAGGTCATGGACAGGCGTGCGGCACTGTTTATCGCGGAAGCAGGATGATACAGCCGGGCGGCAGCGGATATGCCGCCCGGTTCTTTCTGTTGACAACCGTAATCAAATGTGCTATGTTATGATTACAGACGTAAACAACAGGAGGGCGACACGGTGAACAGAATCGATCTGACACAAGCGGAATGGCAGCTTATGGAGAAGCTCTGGGACCACGCGCCGCAGACCGGGCGGGAGCTGACGGAGGCGATGGCGGCGCAGACCGGCTGGAACCGCTCGACGACGCTGACGCTTCTGCGGCGGCTGATGGAGAAGGGGGCGGTGCGCTGTGACGCGCAGGGACGCAAAAACGTCTTTTATCCCGCCGTCCGCCGCGAGGATGCAGCCGCGCAGCAGACGCGTGATCTGCTTGGCCGCGTGTATAAGGGGAGCCTGAGTATGCTCGTCAGCGAGATGACGAAGCGCGAGGCGCTCCCACAGCGCGAGATCGACGAGCTGCACGCACTGCTGCAGGAGATGGAGGAGAAAAAGCGCCATGGCTGAATGGTTTGTTTCGTCCGCCGTGTTGGCGGCGCTGCTCATCGGAGCACACTATCTGCTGCGCGGGAAAATCAGCGCAAGATTGCAGTACGCGCTCTGGCTGGTGCTGCTCGTGCGGCTGCTGCTGCCGCTTTCCATCGGGAAAACTGCCGTCAGCGTGGCAAATCTTCTGCCGGAGGCCGAACCGGCCACGGTCATACAGGCGGAACCTGCCGCTGTGCTGCCCGCGCAGGCGGCCAGCGCACCGGAACCGTCTGCGCCCGCAGCGCCGGTGCAGACGCCCGTACAGCCGGTGCAGCGCCCGGCATCCATGCCTGCGCAGGCGGAAACGGACAGCGCAGAACCGGAAAAACCTGCGCAGAAACCCGCAGCTTCCGTGCGGAAGATCTTCCTATTTGTATGGGCCTCCGGCGCGGCTTTGCTGGGGCTGTGGTTCCTGTTCTGCAATCTCCGGTACGGTCGGCAGCTGCGGGCGGGCGTTTTGCGCGCGATTGCGCCGAAGGAGGGCCGTCCGGCTGTCCGGCTGACGCGGACTGCGCTGTCGCCATGCCTGTTCGGGCTTTTCCCGCCCGTGATTTACGTGACAATGGACTGCGCGCAGGACGAGCAGCTGCTGCACCACTGCGCGGAGCACGAATATACGCATTATCTCCACCGCGACCACATCTGGGCCGTCCTGCGCGGCGTGTGCCTCGCGCTGCACTGGTTCAACCCGCTGGTGTGGTGGGCGGCGGCGCTTTCCCGCACCGACGCGGAGCTTTTCTGCGACGAGGATACCGTCCGCCGTCTCGGCGAGGACGCACGTGCAGACTATGGCCGCTCGCTCATCCGCATGACGTGCCGCGAACGGGTCGATCCCCTCAGCGCGGCAACGACAATGTCGGGGCGCGGCGGGCAGCTCAAAACGCGCATCATTTCTATCACAAAGCACCCGAAAACCGCAATTCCCGTTCTGATTCTCGTGCTTCTGCTCTGCGCCGCGGCAGTCGGCTGCACGATGACCGGCGCGAAGGATGCCGCGCCTGCACAGCAGACGCCGGAAAAAACAGAGGACACGCCCGAGGAACTGGAAGCAACGGCAGATACACGCGAGGAACCGGAAGCGGCGGTGGAATTCACCACCACACAGGACACGGTCACGCTCAGTGTCCCGGCACGATACGAAAACGAAATCACTGCGGACGATTCGTTTATGATCGAAGCGCCGGAGACCGGCGAGCATGACCTGGACGATGTGCTGTTCTCCTTCTACGACAAAAGTCAGGCATCAGAAGACCGCCTCGGCCTCGTCTGGGCGATCCGCGCGTTCCAGTTTGAAGACCCGGCGGAGCTGGTCAAGGACGGCGCAGACCGATGGGTCGAGGAAAATCTTATGGCGCTGAACACGCATCTGCTCGGCACACGCGGCAGCACGGCATATTATTTCTTCTGCCTGAGCCCGTCGGACAAGGCGGTACGGCAGTATGACAGTTCGGACACAGCGGCGGTCAGCTCGTACTACCAGCACGCAGCCGACGGCTTGGATATCTTAAAGGATTTTGTTGTCCGCAACGGCCTTGCGCCGGTGGAGGGCGCGGTCGACTGGGAGGCGTGGTATCAGGAATTCATTCTGCCGCGCATTGAGGCCGAAACGGACCCCGCCGCGGACGCGGCATGGTTCGCCGCGCGCGAGCCGGTGGAGCAGTGGCCCGAATTTACCGTGAACGGCACGTCGATCTATGATCTGACACTGGACGACATCCAAAATGTTTACGGCACATATGAACGCATTTACCACTGGATGGACATCCATACGTCCTATTATGACATCGTGCAGTTTGCGGACGGCTCGCAGGCCGCGGGCTGGATGAGCAAGGACGGCACGATCCACTATCCGGACGCCGCATATCTGCGGCTGGATGCCGGGGTTGAGGTCTGCGGCATTCCGTTTGGTGCGGATTACCGCGAGGCGGCGAACCGCTTCCCGCGCGACACCGAGCCGGTACTCGAACAGGTCGACGAACACACGGCGCGGCTGATGCTCGGCGGCGAGATCCTGTACATGGGCAAATACAGCTACATCGAGTACACGGACGGCGCTGCAACAACGCTTGTCGTGAGCGACGAGACGCTCATGACGTTCTACATTGAAAACGGCGTGATCGCCGCCGTCAGCTGGATGGCGCCGGAGGAGTCCATGCGGCTGCCGGTCACGGAGGAATGGGTGCAGCAGCGCATGACGATCGACCCGAGCCGTCTGACGGATGAGAAGCTGCTAAGCATTCTGATCGGCCCGGAGATCGCGCTTGTCAATAACGGATTTACGTTCGATTCGCCCGCAGACTTGTCGTCAGAGAAGCTGTTTATGCTGTTTCTGTACTGGTCGGTCGATTCCACGCGCGATAATTACAAGCAGGCCGACGGGAAGTATCACTTCACGCAGGACTTTATCAACGGCATCCTCTCACATTATTTCCGCACCGGCAGCTTCACGTTTGACATTACGCAGTGCAGAAACTACGACGCATCGGAAGGCACGGCGGTCATCGAGAACGTATCCGGCTTCGGCGGCGGCCCGGATCTGCGCATCGCAGACGTGCAGGTGCTGGGGGGCAGCACCGTACAGGTCACGGCAGATTTTTATAACGCCGACCCGTTTTTGGATGGCAGCGGCGGCGAACTGCGCTACGCGCGCAAGGTCTACACGCTGGACTTCTACTACGGCGGCGCGCTGTTCCAGTCGGCACGCTTCGCACCGCTTCCAGAGGACGATCTGCGTGCGGCCCTGCAGCTGCACACTGGCGAAACGACGGACGATCTGGCGCAGCTGTTCTGGACGTATGACGGCCAGAACAGGAATCTGCTGGGCAGTCTGCCGGACGGTAATTGGACAGCGCTGCCGCTGACCGAAGACGCGTGGGACGGACTTTCCCTGTTCGTCTACGAGCGCTATGCGCGCGAGAACAACTGGCCGCTGACGATCAGCGAGACGGATTTCGACCATACGCTCGAACGCTATTTCCCGCTGGGCCGGTACGGCTGGGAGGATCGCAGCTCGCACTATCTGACCTATCAGGATGGAACCTATACCCGCACCATCAACGACAACCACGGCGCGCGGTACTGTTATCTGAAACGCATCTCCTGCATGGCAGACGGAAGCTTCCAGCTGGTGTTCCGCTGTCTCGACGTGCCAGAGCTCACGGAGTACGCGGACGCGTCCGCGGACGTGCGCGCGGTCTATGACCACGCGGGCGCGGAGGAGCTTCAGCCGCAGGAATTCCGTCGGGCCGTGTACCGCGCGTTCGCCGACGGCGTCATTCCCACCGGAAACAGCATGACGGAGCTGACCGTGACTGTCCGCCTGACCGGCGAAGCGCGGTATCCGTTCCAGTTCCTGTCGGCCAGTGATGGATAACCAGAGCGGGATTTTCGGCGGCTTCCTTGATGGTCAGCGGCAAAGCTGCTTGATCTGCTGTAGAGGCTGACGACTCTGTCGGCCCGATAAATGTTGCGAATTTGCCGTGAATTTTCGTTAAAGCGCTGCGTTCTGCGGGCGGACAGAGTCGTCCGCCCCTACGCCCAAATTGGTAAGCACTTTCAAGAAATAGGTTGACAAATGTAGCCCTATATGCTATGATGGGTCTACAAAAGTAAACCAAGGAGGGATATCCTGTGCAATTATGCCAAAGCGAATGGACCGTACTGCAAAGCCTGTGGGAGCGGCAGCCGCAGACGCTCATGCAGCTGGTGGAGGATTTGAAGCTCCGCGCCGGATGGTCGGCCAGCACGAGTAAGACCATGGCCGCCCGCATGACGGAAAAGGGCCTTCTGCGCTACGAGGGCAAGCCCCGGCGCTATTACCCGAACGTCACCCGCGAGGAAGCCGGGCTGGAGGAAACCGAGCAGCTGCTTTCCCGCGCGTTCGGCGGGAAGCTTGGTCTGCTGGTCAGCAATTTCGCTGACCACGGAAAAATCGGAAAGGACGAGCTGGACGAGCTTTATGCCATTCTGGACAGGGCTGCGGGCCGCGAGGAATAGGGGAGGGGAACTATGCTGGAACTTCTCATTTCATCGACTGTTCTGATCCTTGCGCTGACCGCGCTTCGATTTTTCCTGCGCGGGAAACTCAATCCGCGCCTGCAATACGCGCTCTGGCTGCTCGCCGCGCTGCGGCTTTTGCTGCCGGTCTCGCTGGTCAGAAGCCCGGTCAGCGTGATGAACGCCGTCCCGGACGTGCCCGCCGCCGTGCAGCGGCTGACTGCTCCGGAAAATCGCCGTGCCCCGCAGACGGACAATACGCAATCCCCGGTGCAGACTGCCTCTGAGACGGAGACTGCGCCCACAGAGGCGCAGATGCAGCAGACGGGCAGCACGATTTTGAAACTCGTCTGGCTGACTGGCGCGGCAGCGATGGCGCTGGCCGTTCTGGCGCAGAATCTGCTGTTTCTCCGGAGACTGAAAAGAATCCGGCGGCCGTTTGCCTGCCCGGAAAGCCCGGTTCCGGTCTGGGTGGCGTCCGGACTGCCGTCGCCGTGCCTCGCGGGGCTGTTCAGGCCTGAAATTTATCTCACGCCCGAAGCGGCGCAGAACCCGGAGACACGCCAATTCGTCCTTCGTCACGAGCTGGCGCATTATCACGCGCGGGATCAGCTCTGGAGCCTCCTGCGCCTCATCTGCCAGTGCCTGTACTGGTTCGACCCCTTCGTGTGGCTTGCCGCGGCGCTTTCCCGGCGCGACTGCGAGCTGGCCTGCGACGAGCGGGTGCTGAAAGACCTCGACTCCGGCAGCCGGGTAAGCTATGGCCGCGCGCTGCTCAGCCTTGTCGCGTCGAAGCGGGCGCGGGGCCAGCTGCTGTCCTGCGCGACGACGATGCAGCTGGGCCGAAAGGGCCTCAAAGAGCGCATCACGCTTATCGCGAAAAAGCCGAAAATGGCGGCGTATACCCTCGTTTTTGTGCTGGTCTTAAGTCTTGTTCTGACGGCCTGCACGTTTACCGGCGCGCCCGTGCAGCCGGAGCCGGAACCTGTACCGGAACCCGTACAGACAGAACCGGAGCCGATACAGCCGGAGGAACCGCCGGCTGATGCAGAAGCGCCCCAGCCCGTCGAGGATGACCCGGAGGCAGACTTCCAGATGGCGTTTCCGATGCTGAATTACGCGTCGTTCCAGCGCTATCTGGACGAGCACCCGGAGACGCTGGACAGCGGCTGGGAGCATATCCGCATCAACGAAGCGGGCTTTGACGACGCGGGCACGAGCATCGAGACGCAGCAGGGCGATCAGGTGCTGGCCGTCGATGCGGAATACGGCATTGTGCTCGTGCGCATCACCGGCGACGGCTATCGCGGCGTGCTGGCCATCTGCCGGTACCCGGAGCTTCTGCGGCTGGAAATGGCCTCGACCTATGGCACGGAAGGGGAATCGGCGGGCAAGATCGCGTCCGACCACGGCGGCATCCTCGCCATGAACGCTAACGGCTTCCAGGACCCCAACGGCAAGGGCAACGGCGGCCAGCTTGCAGGCTGGTGCATGGCGCAGGGTGAAGAACACGGCTATCACTTCGGCGGCGATGTCTACCAGCGCATTGAGCTGAGCGAAAACGGCCTCGACTGCCGCATCGTGCCCGCGTCCGACCCGGTCGGGGAGGGAACGTACAACGCCGCCGAATTCACGCCCGCGCTGATCAAAGACGGCGAAAAAATTGAGGATTCCTTCTGGACGGGCGAACAGCCGCGCGCGTGCTTCGGCACCGGCGATCAGGGCGTTTATATGCTCATCATCGAGGGCCGCTACCCCGACGAGGGCATCCGGGGCACGAGCGTCAACACGTGCTCGGATATCCTGCTGGCCTACGGCTGCCGGAATGCGTTAAACATGGACGGCGGCTCAAGCGCGATCTTGTGGTACGACGGCGAATACGTCACGCAGTCGTCGTCCTCATTCCTGCGCTACACCGGCGCCCGCCCGCTGCCGAACGCGTGGGTCTACGGATGAATTTTCATGTTGACAATCGCAGGAAATGTGGTAAAATATCTGCGATATTGGAAAACCGCGTTGAAAAACCGAGCGTTCCGGTGCTGCTTTCAGAGAGAAGGGGACGGTGAGAGCCCTTCAGCAGGCCTGTCCGCAGCCAGTTTGGAGCGGCCGCGCGAAAGCGCGGCGGGTGCTTCCCGATACAGAAGCGCCGAGATATGCGCAAGCATAATCAGGGTGGTACCGCGACTGACCTCGCCCCTGTCACAGGGGCGGGGTTTTATATTTTACTCAGAATTTTTCTTTCCACTGCACCTCTTGCCTCTCCCTTTGGGAGAGGTGTCTGAGCGAAGCGAGGACGGAGAGGGGAAACAATGACCAAAACCCTCTCAGTCACCTGTGGTGACAGCTCTCCCGGAGGGAGAGCCAAGTGCCCTCTCAGTCGCCTGCGGCGACAGCTCTCCCATAGGGAGAGCCAAGGGCCGTCTCCGGCACCGTGTATCGTTTAATTTTTAATGTATATAGAAGGAGTATTTCATCATGGCACACAAGGCATACGGTCTCAATGAGCTGCGCGAGATGTACCTGAAGTTCTTTGAAACGAAGGGCCATCTGCGTCTGCCGAGCTTTTCTCTCGTTCCGCAGAACGACAAATCCATCCTGCTGATCAACGCGGGCATGACTCCCATGAAGCCGTGGTTCACCGGCGAGGAAGAGCCCCCGCGCCACCGCGTCACCACCTGTCAGAAGTGCATCCGCACCGGCGACATTGAAAACGTCGGCCATACGGCCCGCCACGGCACGTATTTTGAGATGCTGGGCAACTTCTCCTTCGGCGATTACTTCAAGAAGGAGGCCATTCCCTGGGCATGGGAATTCCTGACCAGCCCCGAGTGGGTCGGCCTTGAGCCGGACCGCCTCTATCCGTCCGTCTTCGCGGGCAACGAGACGACCCCCGCAGATGACGAGGCCTTCGCCATCTGGCGCGACGTGATCGGCATCCCCGAAAACCGCATCTTCCGCTTCGGCAAGGAGGATAACTTCTGGGAGCATGGATCCGGCCCGTGCGGCCCGTGTTCGGAAATTTACTATGACCGCGGCGAGCAGTACGGCTGCGGCAAGCCCGGCTGCACCGTCGGCTGCGACTGCGACCGCTATGTCGAGGTCTGGAACATCGTCTTCTCCCAGTTCAATAACGACGGCCACGGCAATTATACCGAACTCAAGCAGAAGAACATCGACACCGGCATGGGCCTCGAACGCCTTGCCTGCGTGTGTCAGAACGTCGCGTCCCTGTTCGACGTCGACACTGTCATGAACATCACGAATAAAGTCTCCGAGATCACCGGCGCACACTATGAGGAGTCCGACAAGACCGACGTGTCCCTGCGCGTCATCACCGACCATATCCGTTCGTCGACCTTCATGATCTGCGACGGTATTCTCCCCTCCAACGAGGGCCGGGGCTACGTCCTGCGCCGCCTGCTGCGCCGCGCCGCGCGTCACGGCAAGCTGCTGGGCGTGAACGAACCGTTCCTCTATCAGGTCGTGGACACCGTCGTCCATGAAAACGAGTGCCAGTACCCCGAGCTGCGCGAAAAGCAGTCCTATATCACCCGCGTCATCCGCACCGAGGAAGAAAACTTCGCCAAGACCATCGATGGCGGCATGAAGATCTTCTCCGAAATGCTCGAGAGCCATAAGGCCAAGGGCGAGACGACCTTCTCCGGCGCGGACGCGTTCAAGCTCTATGACACCTACGGCTTCCCCATCGACCTGACCAACGAAATGGTCTCCGAAGAGGGGATGCAGGTCGACGAAGCGGCCTTCAAGCAGCTCATGCAGGAGCAGAAGGTCCGCGCACGCGAGGCGCGCAAGGCGCTCGGCGACCTCGGCTGGGCCGGCGTTGAATTCGGCAAGGAGATCCCCGCTACCACCTTCATCGGCTATACCAACATGGAAGCCGAGGGCAAGATCGTCGCCATCGTCGCCGACGAAGAGCTTCAGGGTGCGATCACGTCCGGCACGGATGCAATTCTTGTCCTCGACCAGACCCCGTTCTACGCCGAAATGGGCGGCCAGGTCGCCGACCATGGCACCATTCACACCGAAACCGCCGAATTCACCGTCACCGACGTGCAGAAGAACAAGGGCGGCAAGTTCATGCACTACGGCAAGCTCGTCTCCGGCTCTCTGGCCGTCGGCGATACCGTGACCGCGTCCATCGATGCAGCCCGCCGCAAGGCCATCATGCGCGCCCACTCCGCAACGCATCTGCTGGACTACGCTCTGCGCACCGTCCTCGGCGATCATGCGCATCAGGCAGGCTCCCTTGTCGAGCCGGACCGCCTGCGCTACGACTTCACACACTTCTCCGCCGTCACCGCAGACGAGCTGGTCAAGATCAGCCGCCTTGTCAGTGAGCTTGTGCTGGACGGCATGTCCGTCGAGACGAAGGAAATGCCCATCGCGGAGGCGAAGAAGCTCGGCGCGATCGCCCTGTTCGGCGAAAAGTACGGCGATGTCGTGCGCGTCGTGAACATGGGCGGCAAGTCCATTGAGCTTTGCGGCGGCACCCATGTCGATAACACCGCCAAGGTCGGCCCGTTCCGCATCACGAGCGAATCCTCCGTTGCCTCCGGCGTGCGCCGCATCGAGGCCGTCACGGGCGAAGCGTTCCTGAATCTTGTCGATGAGATGAATATGCGCCTGGTCAAGGCTGCCGAGCTGCTGAAGACCACGCCGATGGAGCTGATCAACAAGGCCCAGAGCAGCATGAACGAGATCCGTGAGCTGCACCAGACCATCGAGCGCATGAAGGACAAGCTCTTCGCGGGCGATGTGGACAGCCTCATGTTCTCCGCCAAGGACGTAAACGGCCTCAAGGTCGTCACGGCCAGCCGCGAGAACACCGACGCGAACGACCTGCGTAAGCTCGGCGATTTCCTGCGCGACAAGAACCCGAACACCGTCGCGGCTCTCGGCGCTGTCAACGGCGAAAAGGTCACGCTGCTGGCCGTCTGCGGCAAAAACGCCGTCGCACGCGGCATCAAGGCGGGCGATATCATCAAGAATATTGCGCCCATCGTCGGCGGCAAGGGCGGCGGCAAGCCGGATTCCGCCATGGGCGGCGGCACGAACGCCCTCAAGCTCGACGACGCGCTGGCGGCTGTCGACGATTACGTCGCGGCCAATGTCAAGGACTAAGGAGGAAGCACCATGTCTGATTGCCTGTTCTGCAAAATCATCGCGGGCGAGATCCCGTCCGCAAAGGTCTACGAGGACGACCTCTGCTATGCCTTCAAGGACATCAGCCCCCTTGCCCCCACACATTTCCTCGTCGTCCCGAAGCAGCATTTTGCCTCCGCCGCTGAGGTCACGCCGGAAAATGAAGCCGTGGTCGGCCACATCTATACTGTCATTGCCAAGCTTGCCCGGGAAATGGGCTTTGCCGACGGCTACCGTGTGGTAACGAACGTCGGCGAGCTGGCCGGGCAGACCGTCCATCACATCCACTTCCACGTGCTCTCCGGCAAGCAGCTGGGCAGCTTTAACTGAGGCTCCAATATTTTTACAATTTTCCCTGCCATGCCGCCCGCATGGCGGGGAATCTGTTATTTTCCCATCAAAAACGCACGGAAGGACTTGAAAAAGGCTGTAGTGTATGCTATCATTGGTATATATGCCAGCGGAGTCATCCCTCATTCCTTCCGGCTATGGCATTGGAAACGTTTTAATCCTCTCTCCTTCAAGCAAGCAAATCCGGGCTTCCCTGCTTCGGCTGGGAAGCCCAACCCCCCTCTGTGACAATTGCATCGTATTCGGCCCACACCTCCTGCCACTTACCAGCTGTAGTTTTATATCTTCTAAATCGAACAAATTTTCTAATAATGCTTGCATTGGATCCGCCTTCGGTGGTATGATAGGGACAGAACCTGAAGGGAGGCGGAACGGGTGTATCTGGCGATCGATCTGAAATCCTTTTATGCGTCGGTGGAATGTGCGGCGCGGGGGCTTGACCCGTTGAAAACAAATCTCGTTGTGGCGGACGCGGCGCGGACGGAGAAAACGATCTGCCTGGCCGTCTCGCCGTCCTTAAAGGCGTATGGCATCGCGGGCCGGGCGCGGCTGTTCGAGGTGGTGCAGCGCGTCGAACAGGTAAACGCCATGCGGCGGCAGCACGCGCCGGGCCGACAGCTGCGCGGCCAGAGCGAAAACGCGGACACGCTTGCCGCGCACCCGGAGCTGGCGCTCTCCTTCATCACCGCGCCGCCGCAGATGGCGAACTATATACGTGTCTCCACGCAGATCTATCAGATCTACCTCAAATATTTCGCGCCGGAGGACATTCACGTCTATTCCATCGACGAGGTCTTCATCGACGCATCGCCGTATCTGCGCACCTACGGCCAGACGCCGCAGGAGCTGGCGCGGACGGTCATTCTGGATGTGCTGCGCACGACCGGCATCACCGCGACCGCCGGGATCGGCACGAATCTGTATCTGGCGAAGGTCGCCATGGATATCGGGGCCAAGCACGTGGCACCGGATGAAAGCGGCGTGCGCATTGCCTGCCTCACCGAGCGCAGCTACCGCGAAACGCTCTGGACGCACCGGCCGCTGACGGATTTCTGGCGCGTCGGACGCGGGATCGCGAAAAAGCTTGAGGAAAAGGGCCTGTTCACGATGGGCGATATCGCCCGCTGTTCGCTCGGCAGGCCGGATGAATTTTACAACGAGGAGCTGCTGTACCGGATGTTCGGTGTGAACGCGGAGCTGCTGATCGACCACGCATGGGGCTGCGAGCCGTGCACGCTTGCGGACATCAAGGCCTACCGGCCCCAGACGCACAGCGTCAGCTCCGGTCAGGTGCTGCAATGCCCGTATCCGTTTGAAAAGGCGCGGCTCGTCGCGCGGGAGATGGCGGACGCGCTGGCGCTGGAGCTGGCCCGGAAGGGGCTTGTGACCGATCAGATGGTCCTGACCGTCGGCTATGACCGTGAAAGCCTGACAGACCCGTCCTGTCCGCCGTATCACGGCCCGGTCACAGTCGACCATTACGGGCGGCGCGTCCCGAAAGCCGCGCACGGGTCAGAAACGCTCCGGGCGCCGACCGCCTCCTCCAGAGAGCTCCTGCAGGCGCTGACGGTGCTGTTTGACCGGATCGTGGACCGCGGGCTGCTTGTGCGCCGGATGTATGTCGTCGCGAACCATGTGCAGCGGGAGCGGGACGTGCAGGCCGAGCCGGAATACGTTCAGCTCGATCTGTTTGCCGACGAAGCGGCGCTCACGGCTCGGCGCGAGGAACAGTCCGCGCGTGCGCGCGAACGGCGGATGCAGGACGCCGTGCTGGCCATCCGCGAAAAATACGGCAAAAACGCCATCCTGAAGGCCATGAGTCTCCGCGACGGCGCAACTGCCCGCCAGAGAAATGAGCAGATCGGCGGACATAAGGCGTGAAAAGCGTCTGCAGGCGAAATGCAGCGCAGACAGAAAATCCCCGTGCCGCAGTGCTGCGGCACGGGGCATTTTCATAGGGGCTGGGATTTACTTCTTGACGAAGGACAGGCAGTCCGTGCACTGATCAACCGTCGGATCGGCTTCATGGGTTCCAATACAAACCTTATCGAGGGTACAGTAATCCTCGCAGCCGCAGTGGTTGTTGCACTGGCTCACGTGGCACTCGATTGCGTGGTTGGCCTTTTCGTTTGCAAAGCTCATACAAAACTTCCTCCTTTTTTAAGGTACGGACTTAGTATGTGCGCAAACGGCCTGTTCATGCTGGAAAATTTTTTATCT
>UMIH01007584.1_pt1 | contig 13679 bp, 10 predicted proteins | sample 1965771 | NCBI WGS metagenome assembly UMIH01 (sample SAMEA4836120, study PRJEB28245) | human gut metagenome | biome: gut microbiome; material: fecal sample | place: Denmark | collected 2008
GGTGCTACCGTCTGCCATGTGGATGCTTCCAAGGGCATCGTAGCGTGGGGCAAGGACAACGCCGTGGCCAGTGGTCTGGCTGACCGGCCCATCCGCTGGCTGGTGGACGACTGCGCCAAGTTTGTGGCGCGGGAAAAGCGCCGGGGCAACACCTACGATGGCATCATCATGGACCCGCCCAGCTACGGGCGCGGCCCCGGCGGCGAGATCTGGAAGCTGGAGGATTGCATCTATGAGCTCATCAGCCAGTGCGAGGAAGTGCTGAGCGATACGCCTCTCTTCTTTGCGGTCAACAGCTACACCACCGGCCTGTCCCCCGCGGTCATGGAGTATATGCTCAAGACCACACTGGTACCCCGCTTTGGCGGCAAGACCAGCTGTGATGAGATCGGCCTGCCCGTTTCCGCCACCGGCGGCGTTGTGCCCTGCGGCGCAACGGCCATTTGGGAAGAATGAACTCCCTCAGTCACGGCTGTCGCCGTGCCAGCTCCCTCGGGGAGGGAGCCTTTGGCATGGCGGGAACATTGACCGTTTGCCGGAAAACTTCTCGGTTGCGCCAGAGGCCCCATCTCAGAGGGGGCTGTCTGCGAAGCAGACTGGGGGAGTGTCCTGACGGCAGCCATTCTGAAAAAATGAAGAAGAACCAAGAATGGGGTACAGCCCTTTTGAGAAGGGCGCACCACCGGAAAGAGAAAACCTATGGAAGAAACGATTTTAACTGCGAAAGATCTGAAGTTCCGCTATGACCCGGAACAGCCGGACTACGCCCTGAACGGCGTGTCGGCTGAGGTGAAGCGGGGCGAATTTGTGGCAGTGCTGGGGGCCAACGGCTGTGGAAAATCCACGCTGGCCAAGCACTTCAACGCCATCCTTCTGCCGGAGAGCGGCACTGTGCTGGTGGAGGGGATGGACACCAAAGACGAGGACAAGATCTACGATATCCGCCAGACCGTGGGCATGGTGTTCCAGAGCCCGGACAACCAGATCGTTGCCACCGTGGTGGAGGAAGATGTCGCCTTTGCGCTGGAAAATCTGGGCGTTCCGCCGGAGGAGATGCGCCGCCGCGTGGATGAAGCGATGAAGATGGCGGGCATCTACGAGTATCGGGAGCGTGCGCCCCACAACCTGTCCGGTGGCCAGAAGCAGCGCGTTGCCATTGCGGGCGTGGTCGCCATGCGGCCCGACTGCCTGATCCTGGACGAGGCCACCGCCATGCTTGATCCCCGGGGCCGGGAGCAGGTGATGCAGACCATCCACCATCTGAACAAGAACATGGGCATCACGGTGGTGTCCATCACCCACTATATGGAAGAAGCTGCTCAGGCCGACCGCGTGCTGGTGATGAGCAAGGGCAATGTGGTCATGGAAGGCACCCCGAAAGAGGTGTTCAGCCAGACCGAAAAGGTGCGCGCCCTGCGGCTGGATGTGCCGCAGGCTGCCGAGCTGCGGGATGAGCTGGTCAAGGCCGGCATCCCCATGCCCGAGGGCATCATCGACACCGGCGCGTGCGCACAGGCTCTGTATGAGCTTTTGAAGTAAGGGAGGGGACGGAAGATGGGAAGCATTATCAAAGTAGATCACCTGAGTTATGTCTATAACCCGGGAATGCCCAATGCCGTCACCGCGCTGGATGACGTGAGCTTTGAGGTGGAAGAGGGAGATTTTGTGGGCATCATCGGTGCCACCGGCTCCGGCAAGAGCACCCTCATCACCCACATGAACGGCCTGAACAAGCCCACCAGCGGTCACATCATCATCGATGGCCGTGACCTGTGGGCCGAGCCGGAAAAGATCCGGGAATTCCGTTTCCTCACCGGTCTGGTGTTCCAGTACCCGGAGTACCAGCTGTTTGAGGAGACCTGCTATAAGGATATCGCCTTTGGCCCCAGAAACATGGGGCTGGACGAGGCCGAGATCGACAGGCGGGTGCATGAAGCAGCGGACTTTGTCGGCCTGGATGAGGCGCTGCTGCAGCGCAGCCCCTTTGAGCTGTCCGGCGGCCAGAAGCGCCGGGTGGCCGTGGCGGGTGTGATGGCCATGAAGCCCCGCATTCTGGTGCTGGATGAGCCTGCCGCCGGTCTGGACCCCGAGGGCCGGGACGAGATCCTGTCTGAGGTCAAGGAGTACCACAAAAAGACCGGCACCACCGTGCTGCTGGTCTCCCACAGCATGGAGGATATTGCCAAATACGCCGACCGTGTGCTGGTGATGAGCAACAAGAAGATCGCCATGTACGACACCGTGGAGAACGTGTTTGCCCGTGCGCCCGAGCTGCTGGCGCTGGGCCTGAGCGTGCCGCAGGTCACAAAGATCTTCCTCAAGCTGCGGGAGATGGGTGTGGATGTTCCGGCGGATGTTTACACCGTGCCCTATGCCGTCAAGATGATTTTGGAAGCCAAGAAGCGCCGGGACGCAGGCGAAAGCCTTGTGCTGCCCCGTGTAGATGCAAAGAAGGGGGGCGCTGCCACATGCTGAGAGATATCACCATCGGCCAGCACTTCCCGGGCGACAGCCTTGTGCATAAGTTCGACCCCCGCATGAAGCTGGTGCTGACCATCGTCTACATCATCCTGCTGTTTGCAGCGTCCAACCCGCTGGGCCTGACGCTGTCCCTTGTGTTCCTTGTGGCCATGTACGGCGTGGCAAAGATCCCCTTCAAGCTGATCACCAAGAGCCTGAAGCCCATTTTGCCCATCATCCTCTTTACCGCGGTGCTCAACCTCTTCTTTGTTTCGGGCGAGGGCGAGCCGCTGGTGCACTTCTGGGTGCTGAACATCTACGCCGAGGGCCTGCGCTATGCCATCCTGATGGCGGTGCGCGTGATGGCACTGATTGCAGGCACCAGCCTGCTGACCTATACCACCAGCCCCATCGTGCTGACAGATGCCATCGAGCAGCTGCTCAAGCCTTTGGGCAGGCTGCACTTCCCGGTGCATGAGCTGGCCATGATGATGAGCATTGCCCTGCGCTTTATCCCGACCCTGATCGAAGAGACCGACAAGATCATGAACGCCCAGAAAGCCCGTGGTGCCATGCTGGACAACGGCTCCATGATGGAGCGCGTCAAGGCGCTGGTGCCGGTGCTCATCCCGCTGTTCATCTCGGCCTTCCGCCGCGCCGATGAGCTGGCCATGGCCATGGAGTGCCGCTGCTACCGCGGCGGTGATGGCCGCACCCGCCTGAAGGTGCTGCGCTGCACCCGGCAGGATTATATCGACCTGGCGGTGTGCATCGTCTGCTTTATGGTGATCCTGAGCTCGAGACTGGTGTTCCCGAATTTTTAAAAACTCCCCCAGTCGCCTGCGGCGACAGCCCCCTCGAGGAGGGGGCCTTATAGCCTCCCTCTTTGAGGGAGGTGGCACGGCAAAGCCGTGACGGAAGGAGTTCTATGCAGAACTATCTACTGACCCTTGCCTACGACGGCACCAACTACTGCGGCTTTCAGGTGCAGCCCAACGGGCGGAGCGTGGCCCAGACCTTTCAGGATGGGCTGGAAGCGGTGCTCCACAGCCGCCCCGATATCAAGGGGTGCAGCCGCACCGATGCCGGGGTCCACGCGCTGGGCTTTGCGCTGAACTTCCACGCGGAGACCCGCATCCCCCCAGAAAAGCTGCCGTTGGCCATCAACCAGCACCTGCCCCCGGATATCCGGGTGCTGTGCGCCCGGGTGGTGCCGGAGGAGTTCCACGCCCGCTATGCCGCCCATACCAAGACCTACCTGTACCGCATCCACAACCACCCCATCGATTCGCCTTTTGATGAAAAATATTACACCCGGGTGCCCCGGCGGCTGGATGTGGATGCCATGCAGAGGGCGGCGGAACAGTTTGTGGGAAAGCACGATTTTCTGGCCCTGTGCGCGGCGGGCTCCTCTGCTGCTGCCCACGGAGATACCGTGCGCACCATCACCGACTGCCATGTGACCCGGAAGGGCGACGAGGTGGACATTGAGGTGACAGCGGACGGCTACCTCTATAACATGGTGCGCATTCTGGCAGGCACCCTGTGTGAGGTGGGCGCGGGCCGGATGCAGCCCGATGCCATCCCCGGCATCCTTGCCAGCCGGGACCGCAGCCAGGCCGGGCCGACGCTGCCCGCAAAAGGGCTATTTTTGGAGAAGGTGGACTACGACCTATGAGAAAAAATCGCAACCGTCCGGAGAGTGACGAGCCGCTTTCGGAAGGGCGGGTCGAATATCTGGAAGCTGCCCGCCAGCGTGTGCGGAACAGGCGCATCCGCCGCACGGCGGTGCTGCTGGTGCTGCTGACGGCGGTGGTGCTGTTTGCCACCGGCATCGCGGGCAGCTCGGTGGCGGCCCTGAAGGACCTGACCGATACGGCCCGCATTGCCCTGCTGCCCGGCTCCGGTTGGCCCCAGCAGACCGGTGTGGCCGAGCTGGAGCAGATGGCCCCCCTGACCGGCAGCTTTGTGGAGCTGGGGGACGAGGGCTGTGTGGTCTGGTCGCGCACCGGCAAAAAGCTGAACAGCATCCAGAGCGGCTATGCCCGCCCGGCGCTGGCCGCGGGCAAGACCCGCTTTGTCCTCTACAACCGCTCCGGAAACGAGCTGCGGGTGGAGAGCCGCACCCAGAACCTTTACACCAAGCAGCTGGAAAACAGTATTTTCCTCTGCGCCATGTCGGACAACGGCACGCTGGCCGTGGTCACGGAGGACCAGACCAGCATGGCAAAGCTGCTGGTATACAGCCCCTCCATGGAGCAGCAGCTCAGCTGGAGCATGACCTCCAACGACGGCACCCCCCTGCGGATGGCCTTTTCCCCCGACAGCCGGAAGCTGGCGGCGGCAGCCGTCACCGTCAGCGGGGGACAGGTGATGACCAACCTCTACCTCATCAATCTGGCATCGGGCGATCCCGTCAGTCTGGTGAATCAGGGCGGTGTGCCCCAGTGGCTGGGGTGGACCTCTGCTTCCACGATCCTGGCTGTCTACGATACCAGGGCCGTGCTCTACAATGCGGGCGGCGGCGAGCGTGCGGTCTATGATTTTGCGGGCACGGAGCTGAAAGATGTTTCGGTGGACGCGGCAGGCAATGTGGCCCTGCTGCTGGCATCGGGGCAGGTCTCTCAGGCTGTGACGCTGGACAAAAACCTGAACGTCCAGTTCAGCGCCGCTGTCTCGGCGGCAAATTCCATTGTCCGGGCGGGGAACCTGTTCTATCTGCTGGCCGATAACGCCGTGGAGTGTTTTGATGCGTCCGGCACCCAGCAGTGGAGCCAGAACCTTGACACCAGCCCGCAGGCATTGCTGGCCAACAGCAAGGATCTGCTGCTGTTCAGCGGCAACACGGTGCAGAAGTTGGAAGCACCCGCTGAATAACCCTCTCCGTCAATGCTTGCGCATTGCTACCTCTCCCAAAGGGAGAGGCAATTGCGGCTTTGAGGAAAAAGAGTGCAATCTATTTTGTAGCTTCCCCTGTCAGAAGCGTTGGCTCCCACTTTGGGGGAGCTGGCACGACGGCAGTCGTGACTGAGAGGGTGAGCCAGTTCGGAATAAGGTTAAACGTATGTTCAAGAATCCGTCATTTATTTTTGATATCCTATGTACGGTGGTCTGGCTGGTGCTGGCCGTCCGGTATGCCCGCAAAGGCTTTCTGGCCTCGGTGGTGCAGCTGACGGGCAGCCTCATCAGCCTGTTCGGTGCCAAAGCCTTTTCAGGCTGGGCAGCCGGGCAGGTGTTCGAGCGCTTCCTCGCCGGAAGCTTCCGGGACCAGATTGCTGCCAATATCGCCGCCGGGGGAGCCGTCAGTCTGGATGGCATTGCCCAGCGGTACGCGGGCTTTCTGCCCGAGGCGTTCCGGGCATCCATCGTGGATGCCTGCGAGCGCTCCATCTCTGCCGTCCTCAATGACAACGCCGTTGTGCTGGCGGATACCATCGTCCAGAAGGTGCTGGCTCCGCTGCTGACCCCGGTGATCTCGCTGGTGCTGTTCTTTGTGGCGTTTGCCCTGCTGCGGATGCTGGTCAGCCTGCTGGTCACAGTGCTGGGGCTGGTGAACAAGCTGCCCGTGATCGGTGCAGTGAACCACTGGCTGGGCTGGGGCGTGGGCGGCATTGCCAGCCTTGTGGACATCTATCTGGTGCTCTGCGTGGTCTGGGCGCTCATTGTGATCACCGGTGGCAACCTCACCATGCTCAACGACACGGTGATGAGCGGCAGCCTTTACTATAAAGTATTCAATGTGTTCAACCCGTTTGTCTGAGCGGGGAGGGAAAAGGAGGAACAATGGTCTGCATTCGATGCCAGAAGCGGCCTGCCATTATTTTTGTCCAGCGGATGGAAAATGGCCAGATGAAAAACGAGGGGTACTGCCTGCACTGTGCCCGGGAGATGCACATCAAACCGGTCGATGATCTGATGAAGCAGTTTGGCATGTCTGATGAGGACATGGATGCCATGGAAGACCGGATGGAAAACATGATGCAGGAGATGGGGGACATGAGCAACATGAACCCCTTCTCCATGATGATGGGCATGGGCCAGCCGGACCAGAGCGAAGAGGACGGCGATCTTGTGCCCGGCTCCAGCGCTACCTTCCCGCTGGGGGTGAACGGCGGTGCCCAGAACGGCAAAAACGAAAAGAAGGCGGGCAAAAATGAGAAAAAGCCGCCCCGCCGCAAGTTTTTGGATACCTACTGCGAGAACCTGACCCGCAAAGCCCGGGAGGGGAAGCTGGATGATATCATCGGCCGTGACCGGGAGATCTACCGCACCATCCAGATCCTGAGCCGCCGCCAGAAGAACAACCCCTGCCTCATTGGTGAGGCGGGCGTTGGCAAGACCGCCATTGCCGAGGGCATTGCCGAGCGCATTGCCAAGGGGCAGGTGCCGGCAGGGCTGCAGGATAAGGAGATCTTCCTGCTCGATCTGACCAGCCTTGTGGCAGGTACCCAGTTCCGCGGCCAGTTTGAGCAGCGGGTCAAGGGCCTGCTGAGCGAGGTCAAGGCGGCAGGCAACGTCATCCTGTTCATTGACGAGATCCACACCATTACCTCTGCCGGTGAGAGCGAGGGTGCCATGAATGCGGGCAACATCCTGAAGCCCGCCCTCTCCCGCGGCGAGATCCAGGTCATCGGTGCCACCACCTTCAACGAGTACCGCAAGTATATCGAGAAGGACCAGGCGCTGGAGCGCCGGTTCCAGCCCGTGCGGGTGGAGGAACCCAGCGTTGCTGATACGCTGGCCGTGATGGGCGGCATCAAGCACTACTACGAGGAGCACCACCATGTGCAGGTGCCCGCCGATGTGCTGAACGCCACCGTGACCCTGAGCGAGCGGTATATCACCGACCGCTACCTGCCCGACAAGGCCATCGACCTGCTGGACGAGGCCTGTGCCTGCTGTAATCTGGCCCACCCGGTCATCTCCGAGTACCTGACCATGCAGAAGGAACTGGAGGCCCTCAAGCAGGAAGAGGCCGACATGGAAAACGCCGATGTGAACGAGCCCATCGATTACGAGCGTGTGGCAGAGCGCAAGACCCGGATGGCACAGCTGGAGCGGGAATTGCCCGCCAAGCAGGCTGCAGCCGGGGAGATCCAGGTGACCATGGACGATGTGGCCAAGGTCATTGAGCTGTGGACGGGCATCCCGGCGGTGAAGATCCGGGAGACCGAGTATGCAAAGCTCGCCAGCCTTGAGACCGAGCTGAAAAAGAAGATCATCGGTCAGGACGATGCCGTGCATCTGGTGGCGCAGGCGGTCAAGCGCAGCCGCGCCGACCTCTCGGGCCGCCGCCGTCCGGCCAGCTTCATCTTTGTGGGCCCCACCGGCGTGGGCAAGACGGAGCTGGTGAAGCAGCTGGCAAACCAGCTCTTTGACGGCCCCGACCCGCTGATCCGGCTGGATATGAGCGAGTATATGGAGAAGTACGCGGTGTCCCGCATGATCGGTTCCCCTCCGGGCTATGTGGGCTACGAGGAGGCGGGTCAGCTGACCGAAAAGGTCCGCCGCCGCCCGTACAGCGTGGTGCTGTTCGATGAGATCGAAAAGGCCCACCCCGATGTGATGAATATCCTGCTGCAGATCCTGGACGAGGGCAAGATCAACGATGCCCAGGGCCGCACCGTGGATTTCTCCAACACCGTCATCTGCATGACCTCCAATGCGGGCAGCAGCGACCAGACCACCGCAAGTCTGGGCTTCAACCGCAGCGAGGAGGAGCGGAACGAGGAGAAGAGCCGCAAGGCACTGAGCCAGTTCCTCCGCCCTGAGTTTTTGGGCCGTGTGGACGAGGTCATCACCTTCAAGCCGCTGAGCGAGGAGACCCTGCAGGGCATTGCCGCCCTGATGCTGGACGAGTACAAGCCCAGCATGGAGGCCAAGGGCATTGCCTACAGCTATACCCCGGCGGCACTGGCAGCGCCGGTGCACAAGAGCCAGGGCGGCAAGTTTGGTGCCCGCGACCTGCGCCGGACCATCCGCAAGGCTGTGGAGGACCCCGCCGCTGAAAAGATCATCGACGGTACCCTTGTTTCGGGCTCCACCCTGACCGTGGATGCTGAGAACGATGAGATCGTGCTGAAATAAAGAGCAAACAGAAAGCCGCTGCACAGCGTAACAACTGTGCAGCGGCTTTTGTAGTGTAAGAACGCTCCGTTACCTGCGGTGAGGCTGATGGGGGAGATCAGTCCACACTGACCGGCTCCTCCGGCTTGTTGGTGGTACGGGCGCTCGTGCGGCCCTCGGGAATGATCTCGCCTGCGGCGGTCAGGCTGAGCTTGGCCAGGGTCGGGCCCACCAGCTCGTACACCAGCACCGAGAAGAGCACCACGTTGCGCACCATGTGGCCATCGGAAAGCTCGGCAGCCTCGGCGGCCATGCCCAGTGCCACACCGGCCTGCGGCAGCAGGGTGATGCCCAGATACTTCTGGATCTTCTCACTGCAGCGGGTGGCCTTGCAGCTGACATAGGAGCCGGAGATCTTGCCCAGAGAGCGGGAAGCGATATAGACGGCACCAATGAGCAGGACCATGGGGCTTGCGAGGATGTTCAGATCCAGCTCCGCGCCGGACAGCACGAAGAACAGGATGTTCACCGGGCTTACCCAGCGGTCCAGGCGGTCCATCAGCTCATCGGAAGTGGGGCAGATGTTGCAGAACACGGTGCCGGTCATCATGCAGACCAGCAGCAGCGAGAAGCTGCAGTGGATGGGGCCGACCTCAAAGCTGACCATGGAAAGGCCCACCGTCAGCAGCACAAAGGCCACCGAAAGGCTCATGCGCTTGGAGCGGGAGTGGAAGTAGATCTCCAGCTGGTTGAGCAGCAGACCGGCCAGCGCGCCCAGACCCAGGCTGAGTACGATCTCCACCAAAGGCTCCAGAAGGATGCTGATGGGGTCGATGCGGCCCTGTTCCAGCGCGTTTGCGATGCCGAAAGAGGCCGAGAAGAGCACCAGACCCACGGCATCATCAATGGCGACCACCATCAGCAGCAGGCGGGTCAGGGGACCGCTTGCCTTGTACTGCTTGACCACCATCAGGGTGGCGGCAGGGGCTGTGGCAGAGGCGATGGAACCCAGCGTGATGGCCGATGCCATTGAGATGACATCCGGCCGGGCAAAGTGCAGGGCCACCAGAGCGATATCCACCAGCACGGTGGTGATAACGGCCTGCAGGATGCCCACAGTGACCGCCTGCTTGCCCATGCTCTCCAACGCGCTGAGCCGGAACTCATTGCCGATGACAAAGGCGATGAAGCCCAGTGCCACCTGTGTGATGATGCCGTAGCTCTCGACCTGTGCAAGGCTCCCGAAGCCGAAGCCCCAGCCGCTCAGGCCCAGCCGACCCAGAAAGAAGGGGCCCAGCAGAAGCCCCGCCACCAGATAAGAGGTGACAGCCGGCAGACGGACCGCTTTCGCTGCACGGGATGCCAACAGGCCTGCAATGAGCGAAAGAGACATGCAAATGAGCAATTGCTCCATAAAATAAGATCCTCCTCAGGAATTAAGATACGTTAAAAAGTATATCTTATCTGAGGAGGAAAAGCAACATTTGTTAATTGAATTTAAAAATCTTCTGTGCCATGCGGTAACCGCCCAGCACGAGCTTGTCGCCCTTGGGGATCTTCAGGTTGGTCACGCCGCCAAAGCCGTAGCGGATGGAGCGGTAGACTCCGGCACTGGTGTGTGCCTTGAGGTAGGCCCACAGTTCGTTCTCCTTCTGCTTTGCGGCGGCACTGCCGTCCAGCAGAAGGAAGATGTCGCTGATGGCCATCATCATGGAGAGGTAGTGCAGCATATAGCTGCGCAGCTTCTTCTGGCCCTTGAGGGCATCCAGGTCCTGGCAGTCGATCATGTGGCGGGTCACTCGCAGCTGCTGGTCCACCCGCTTGACCATCACACTCTCGTTCACGCTCTGGTCGGCCCGGCCGATGAAGTAGCGGTACAGGTCCAGATCCATATAGTACATGCTCTTGACAAAAGGCAGGGGCTGGTAGACAAAGATGTTGTCCACATAGAAGGTGTGCTTGGGCAGCACCATGCCGCAGTCCCGCAGCACCTGTGTGCGGTACATCACCGAATGCATCAGCAGGTTCTGGTCGGGCCGGAAGTGGCCGACATGCGTCCAGTTGAACAGTCGGTTCTGGGGGAACACGTTGGTATAGCGCACGGTGTGGCTGGTGTTGTCCTCCACATGCTCGTAGACATAGTTGCAGATCATCAGGTCAGGCGCGGTGCCCCGGGCAGTCAGCGTGTTCAGCTTGGCCAGCACGGTCCGGAGGGCTGCTTCGTCCAGCCAGTCGTCGCTGTCCACTACCTTGTAATACAGGCCGGTAGCGTTGCGGATGCCCTGATTCACGCCCTCGCCGTGGCCGCCGTTCTCCTGATGGATGGCCTTGACGATGGTGGGATATTTGGCGGCGTACTCGTCGCAGATGGCGGGGGTGTCATCCTTGGTGGAACCATCGTCCACCAGGATGATCTCGGCCTGCTCCCCGGCGGAGAGCAGGGTCTCGATGCAGTGGCGCATATATGCCGCCGAGTTGTAGCACGGGACGGCGAAGGTGATCAATTTCTGAGCCATACAAAATACTCCTTTGCTCTTTTCCGGCAGATGCGCAAGGCAGGAGCCGGGATGGAGATATGTACCCATATTATAGCATTTTTGTGCAGGAAATGCTATCGAACGTGGGAAATGTCAGAGATGTTTTACAATTATCCGGGGAGTTGTGGTATACTGATTGGGTTATAAACCTCTCAGGCCGCTTTGCGTCCAGCTCCCCTGGTAGGGGAGCCAAGACTTGCCTCTCCTACTAGGAGAGGTGGCATTGCGAAGCAATGACGGAGCGGTTTTGTATGGATAGGAGGAACCATGGAAAGTCCGCATAGTATTCTGAAAAAAGTCTTTGGCTACGACAGCTTCCGCCCGGGTCAGGAGGAGATCGTCTCCCGCCTGCTGGCCGGGCAGGATGTACTGGCCGTGATGCCCACAGGTGCGGGCAAGTCCATCTGCTATCAGGTGCCGGCCCTGCTGCTGCCGGGCATCACCATCGTGGTCTCGCCGCTGGTCAGCCTGATGAAGGATCAGGTGGGGGCGCTGGTACAGGCCGGTGTGGCGGCAGCTTTCCTGAACAACAGTCTGACGGACAACCAGAAGGCCTTGATGCTCCGCCGCGCCCGGGAGGGGTGGTATAAGATCATCTATGTGGCTCCGGAGCGGCTGGAGATGCCGGGTTTCCAGCGGTTTGCGCAGGAGCGGGAGATCAGCATGGTCACGGTGGACGAGGCCCACTGCATCAGTCAGTGGGGGCAGGACTTCCGCCCCAGCTACCTGCGCATCAAGGCGTTTGTGGACAGCCTGCCCAAGCGCCCGGTGGTGGGAGCCTTTACGGCCACCGCCACGGCCCATGTGCGGGAGGACATCCGCACCCATCTGGAACTCCACACCCCCTACGAGGTGACCACCAGCTTCGACCGCCCCAACCTCTATTTTGCCACCCGCAGGGCCCTGCCCAGCGAGAAGCCCAAAGTTCTGCTCGACCTTGTGCTCAGGGAGCGGGACAATGCGGGTATCATCTATTGCAGTACCACCCGGCAGGTGGACGAGACCACCCGCCTGCTGCAGAGCCGGGGAATCCGTGCGGCAGCCTACCACGCCAAACTGGATGCGGATACCCGGCGGCAGAATCAGGACGATTTCCTCTATGACCGGGTGCAGATCATGGTAGCCACCAATGCCTTCGGCATGGGCATCGACAAGCCCAACGTGCGGTTCGTCATCCATTATAATATGCCCAAGGATCTGGAGAGCTATTATCAGGAGGCGGGCCGCGCGGGCCGTGACGGGGAGCCAGCCCGCTGCACCCTGCTCTATTCCGGCACCGATGTGCGCACCATCCGGTTCTTCATCGACAAGGAGATGGAGGCTGACAACGGCCTGCCTGCGGATGTCAAGGCCGAAGCGGCACGCAAGGCAGAGGAACGGCTCAAGTACATGACCTTTTACTCCACCACACCGCGCTGCCTGCGGGGGTATCTGCTGAGCTACTTCGGCGAGGCCGCGCCCCAGAAGTGCGAGAACTGTTCCAACTGTCTGCTGGCAGCACAGGTTGCTGAACAGGTGGAGGAGCAGGCGGCACAGGCCCGCCAGCGTGCCGCGGCCAGTGCAAAGCGGCTGGCCTCGGCCTCCCGCCGCCGTGCCGACGAAGATGCCCTCAGCGAAGCGGACGAGAAGCTGCTGGCTGCCCTCTATGCCCTGCGCAAGCGGCTGGCCGCAAAGCAGAAGCTCCCTGCCTATATGGTGTTCAACGATTCCACCCTCCGCCAGATGGCGCTGAAAAAGCCCCTGAGCGTGGAGGAACTGCTCAATATCCCCGGTGTGGGCGAGAAAAAGGCCGCCCGCTATGGCCAGGAGTTCCTGGGTGCCATCGAGGATATGGTTTCATCCCGTTAAATGACAAAGCGCCCGATTTTCCACTCGCTCTGCGTAGAGTGTGGAAAATCGGGCGTTGTTTTATTGCATGAAAGTGTATTGCTATGCCAAGGGCTCCCCTTACCAGGGGGCCTAGCGCGCGTCAGCGCGACTGAGAGGTTTACATCGTGTGTGTGGCAAACACCTGTTCGTCCTCCCACCAGACGGGGGCCTTTGCGGCAAGGCTCTTGGGTACATCCAGAAGCCGCTGGTTGGAGCTGCCCCGGAAGCGCAGGGAGATATCGTGCTGGGCTTCCACAAAGCGGCCGTCCACCAGAACATCCAGCAGGCTCAGCAGCTCATCGGTGACCTCACAGCGGGCCGGGCAGGGAACACTGCCGGTCAGCTGCTCCCAGGTGTAGCCGGAATAGCACCAGACGCTCTTATTCGGGTACAGCGCCCTGAAGTTGCGGACGAAGGGCAGCAGTTCCCGCTGATTCTCCGGCTCAAAAGGCTCACCGCCCAGCAGGGAGATGCCTGCAATATAGTCGGGCTGGCAGGATGCAAAGATCTCGTTGCGCACAGCCTTGCTGAAAGGCTGACCGTACCCGAAATCCCATGCCACCTCGTTGAAGCAGCCCGGGCAGTGGTGCCTGCAGCCCGAAACAAAGATGCTGGTGCGCACCCCCGGCCCATTGGCAATGTCGTAATACTTAATTGTTGCGTAATTCATCACAGATGCAGCACCCGATCCTTGATCTCCTGTGTCCGGCCCTGGTTCCAGAACTGGGTGCCGATATAACCGCAGGT
>UMIH01056633.1_pt1 | contig 13644 bp, 6 predicted proteins | sample 1965771 | NCBI WGS metagenome assembly UMIH01 (sample SAMEA4836120, study PRJEB28245) | human gut metagenome | biome: gut microbiome; material: fecal sample | place: Denmark | collected 2008
TAGCATTGCAAGTGTAGTTCGGATCACGATAGTTGCGGACAAAGTCCTCAAGGATCTTCTTACCACCAACCACGTCGCCGCTCATGGCAGTAGCCTCAGCCTGGATGAGAATCATCTCCTCTACACGCATCAAAGGCACGTCGCAGGCGTTGGTCTCATTGCCATACTTGTTCTGGTAAGCACCGAACTTCACATTCAGATAAGGCACTTTCCACAAAGCGAAGAGATGGTTGTCGTCCTTGCTGGTGCTGCTGAATACGTAAACTTGCTTACCGGTGTTAATCACATAGTCGGAATTTACGATAGGAGAGTTGAACTTGCTGTCGAGCCACCAACCTTTACGAACGTCAGTGGATGGAATCTCATTCCACAGCTTGCTGTTGATAGCACGGTAAGCATACGTAGGAGAATAACCATTACCCGTGAAAGAGCTCATCATTGACGGGAAGTTCAGAATTCCATCCTGGACAATATCGCTGGTCTCGTTGACATCCATACCCCAAATCCAGTTTTTGGCTGAGATGTCATTGAAACCTGGCTGTGCTGCGTCTTTACGGCTCAGCGGAATGTAACCCTTTGCAGCCTTTGCAGCATCCTCGGCAGCAGCCTTCCAGTTCTGCATGACCAGTTCTGTGCGTGCACGAAGACCGTAAGCTACCTGCTGATCAATGTCTGCCTTACCACTGCGACTCACACCATCAAGGAGAGTGATAGCATTGTTCAAGTCATCCATGATAAAGTCATAGACAGCCTTGACGGTAGCACGGGGATTATCAGCAGCCTGCTCTGTCGTAGTCGTCTCATTGACGATAGGTACACAAAGTGCATCCCCATGGCCTTTGTAAGTGAACTGGTACATCTGGGCCAAGTTCAAGTAGCAGAAAGCACGCATGGCGAGAGCTTTGCCACGAGCGGCAGAGGCTACCTTATTGTCCTTGTATGTATTTGTGGTTGCGGACAGAATAGAATTGGCCTGCTTGATGTTTTTGTACAGCTGATTCCACAAGAAATAGGTAATGGCACTTTTGTCCGTGCGGTCGTCGAAGCGCAGGTTGTTGCGATACCAGTTATAGCCTGTATTTGGCGAGACTTCGTCCTCTCCGGCATTGTCCATCATCATCATCGTGGAGGCATAGCCAAAGTCAGAGTGATAGGTTGAACCAGCCCAACTGGTGATAGCCTCAGCTTCAATCATGTTGGAGTACATACCCTTGACCAGACCATCGAGTGAAGACGCGCTCTGATCCATTTTTCCCTTAGTGACAGTACTTCCCTGAGGCTCTGTGTCCATGCTGTCTGTGCAGCTGCTGGCCGTCAGAGCCAGGGCAGCCACCATGGCAGCTGAATAGATATATTTAAATGTCTTTTTCATTGTTGTCTTTCTTTTAGTCTACTAAATCTTAGAACTTCACGGTTACGCCACCACTGACAGTACGCAGAGCAGAGTAGTTCATACCCGTTGCGCTGCTATAAGACTGGCGTGGGTCAAGTCCCTTGCGCTTAGCGAAGAGAGCCACGTTGTCAGCCGTGAAGTAGAGACGCAGTCCCTTAAGACCGATTCTGTTGACCCATGTGCGTGGGAAGTTGTAACCGAACGAGATGTTGTCGATGTCGAGATAATTCGAACTGACAAGGAATCGGTCAGATGTAGCATTGGCATACCGATCGTTAGAATCGACACGAGGAATGTTGCTGTTAGGATTCTTCTCACTCCAAGAGTTGAGAATATCCTTGTGCCAACCTGAACCTGCATCATTAGCTGCACCTGCATGCATCAGCGTCTGATAACCCCAGTCACGGCACTTGCCACCAAGCTGATAAGAAGTGCTGATGGAGAAGTCGAAGCCGTAAGCAGCCACCTTGACACCGAAGCCACCATAGACATCGGGCAGACGGTCGCCCAACTCGTACTGAGTAGCTGTAGCCCAGTTGGTGGTTTTCTTCACGCCCGTGACCTTACCGTTGGCATCGGTCTGGTCGACATAATACAGCGCCTGACCCTTCTCGGCTGTCTCACCAGCGACGAGGCTGGCCTTGTCAGCGTCAGAACCTGTGTAGACACCGGCATACTTACGCATGTAGTAGTTGTACATACTGCCACCCTCACGATAGAGGCTGGTGTCGTCGATCCAACGGCCTTTGAGCTCAGGAGCGAGCTTCTCGATACGGTTGGTCATTGTGGTGGCGTTGGCATAGAGGCTGACGGTGATGTCCTTGGTCTTATAGACATCGGAGTTCAAGTCAAACTCGAAGCCGAAGTTACGCACCTTGCCAATGTTCTTCGGGAAGTAAGCAAAGCCATTCGATACAGCAACCGGCATGTAGTAGAGCAGGTCGTCTGTCGTACGGTTGTAGTACTCCACGCTACCGCTGAACTTGCCGTTCCAGAGGTTGAAGTCAAAACCGGTGTTGAACGAGTAAGATGTCTCCCAAGTGATATCGGGATTGCCCTTGACATACAGTGTGGCAGCAGCCTCATCGTTGACATTCACCACACGGTAGATATCCTCGTAAGGATAGTAGTTAGGGCTTGTGCTGCCCTGAAGCAAGAGGTTATCGTTGCCTTGTACACCGTAGCTGATCTTGTACTTCAAGAAGGTCAACCAATCCTTTGTCGGCTGCATGAAAGCCTCCTTGCTGATGACCCATGCGGCTCCGACACTGCCGAAGTCACCCCAGCGGCTGTCTTTAGCGAAACGGGAAGAACCATCGCGGCGATAGGAAACGCTGGCAAAGTACTTCTCATCATAGTTGTACTGCACACGACCGAACCAGCCACGTGTAGAGTAGCGGTCGGTGGAGGAACTGGTTGTTGGCGTCTTTAGTGCATTATCCAACTCCATGACATCAGGGAAATAGAGCTTGTTCTTGTTGCCATAAAGCTCAGATGTCATAAAGTCGTAGCGCTCATGGCCCAACAGAGCCGTGACGCTGTGCTTGCCGAAATCGTGAGAATAGTTCAGCAAGAACTGGTGGTTGATGGCCTTGGTGGTGTAGGCGTACTTATAGATAGAACCGCCCATACTGGCATACTGACCATAGAAAGCATTGTAGAGAGTAGAACGGTTGGTGTGGTCGATGTCCAAACCAAGGTTGTAGTTGAACGTCAGACCATCGTAGATGTCAAACTCTGCACCCCAACGTCCACCAAAGACATCAGCGGAATACTTGTTCTTGTTGAGCTGACCACTGCTGGCCGGGTTAGAGCCACTCATAAATGTACGGGAACCGGCATAGTCGGTCAAGCCTTTACCATCGCCATAGTCATAAATAGTAAAGCCGTTGGCATCCTTCATGATCTTGCCATTGGCATCGCGCACATAAAGGGGATAGACAGGAGACATAAAGTTGGCCACATAGAAAATGTTGCCTGAAGATGTACTGTTCCAGTCGTCCTTATTAGTGACAGAATAGTTGGAGTTATAATGTGTGTAAGCCACATTGGAGGTTAACTTCAGCCAAGGTTTCACCTGATAGTCAACCTTGCTGCGTGTGGTGAAACGCTCGAAACCGGAGTTCTTCACAACACCCTCGTCATTGAGGTATCCGGCAGAAGTAAAGTAACTGATCTTCTCACCCTTGCCAGACACTGTAGCGTTGTACTCCTGACGGACATTGCTCTTGTTATAAACTTCGTCATACCAGTTGTCAGGCAAATAGGTATAGTTTTTGTCCTTGTAGCCAAGAGTTGCTTTAGGATTAATTTTTCCGTCCATTCCAATAAGGCTCTCGCCATCAGGTACAGTAAAGATCGTATAACCTACGCCACCATTTCCATTAGTAGGAAGAATCCTGTTTGCATATTGATTGGCCTGCTCAGCCGTAAGCCCCTGACCAATGCCACTGTTGTAGATAGCCTCATAAGCTTTCTCCATATATGTGGCAGGACTCTTGATGACATCGTAGTTGGATACGGCGCGAGACTCGTGACCAATCTTAGCGTCAAAAGTGACCTGAGCCTCACCTGTCTTACCACTCTTTGTTGTAACAAGGATGACACCATTAGCACCACGCGCACCATAGAGGGCGTTGGCAGCAGCATCCTTCAGCACGGTCAGTGAAGCAATATCATTGGGGTTGATGGCTGAGATTTCACCATCGTAAGGCACACCGTCAACAACATACAAAGGGGCATTGCTGGAAGAAAATGAGCCGATACCACGGATGCGGACAGAAGCGGTCTCACCCGGTTTGCCACTTGGCACCGTTACCTGAACACCGGCAACCTCGCCGGTCAGTGCCTGTGTAAGGTTGGCCACCTGACGGTCAGCAAGCTTATCGGCCTTGATCTCAGCGGCCGATCCCGTAAAGGAGCTTTTCTTTTGCTTACCATAAGCTACGACCATCACCTCGTCGAGGGTCTTGTTGTCGTTTACCAATACTACCTTCATGTTTCCGCCGGCCTTCACGGTCTGTGGCTTCATGCCAAGGTAGCTGACCACCAGCTTGGCACCAGCAGGGGCATTGAGCTGGAAGTGGCCGTTCACATCCGTGACGGTACCCGTGTTTGTACCTTCCACCTTCACGGCAGCGCCAACAACTGGTTCGCCGTCCTCGCTGGAGGTCACGGTTCCACTAACATTCGTCTGAGCCATCACGCTTCCCGCGAAGAGGAAGGTTCCGGCCAAAAGCGTCATTAGTCTTTTTTCCATAAATTCTCTCTTTAATTAAAATAAATGTTATAATCTTGTCTATTTATTATGTATGTTCCTATTTTGGTGCGTCCTCTCTATTTATCCACACCTTATTCTATATGCTCTTTTTCTCTCTACCTGTTCCTCCTCTCTCTTCTGCTGTGTCCTCCTCCCAGCGGGAGGAAGATAAGTCAAGTCTTATTTACCTATTCTAATTTTATAGAATTATATCAGACTGCAAATTTATATAATATTTCCAAATTAAGCAAATGTTTTAATGTTAAAGTTTCGATTCTGCTTCATTTTGCTTAAAAAACCGTTGCGTTTGCTGACTATAAAAAGAGAATGTTTAACATCAACAATATAAAATGATATAAATATATAACCATTTTTTCGGAAATCTGACCCTCTACCGAATGATCCTACTGAGAACTTCCCGGTTGGCTTCGGCTAACCGACGGTTATTGATGTCACGGATGTAGATGCGCGTAGTATTAGTATTGGTGTGACCGAGCGCGCTGGCGATGACAGCGAGATCGACATTGGTGTCATAGGCAACGCTCGCCCATGTGTGGCGGACGACATATGAGGTTAAGCTGCGCTTCAAGCCTGCCAACTTCTCCAGTTTGTGGAGATTGCGGTTATAGGTCCTCAGACTACTTTGGTATTGCCTGTAGGCTTGCGTTGGATGGTGGGTGGTGATGATGGGGAAGACAAAATCAGAGTCCGCCCTGCTGTAGCGGTTAATGATCTCCTGTATACAGCCCTCTATCTTCACGACGATCTGCTGTCCGGTCTTGTGACGCTCATAGACGATCACTCCGTCACGTATCTGCTCCTTGCGCAGAAAGGATACATCGACAAAAGGCATGCCTTGGGCATAAAGGCTAAAGAGGAAGATGTCGCACGATAGTTGCAGTGCTGAGTGCTTGGGAAGAATCATTGCCTGCAAACGTTTGATGTCATCATTGGTGGCCGACCGCTTCACCGTCTTGGCGTGACCCGTAAACAAGTCTTTAAAGGGCTTGCGGTCTTCTAAGTCGTATAGCTTCACCACCTTATTATATATAGCACGCAAAGATCGCAGGTAACACGATACGGTATTCATGCTGATGCCCTGTTGCCGCTGCCATTGAGCATAGTCGGCCATCAGTTCCGGTGTGAAGTCTCTGACCATCAGCTCTTCTCGTTGCAGGAAGCGGCGAAGCGAGCGAATAGCTGTCCGATAGTTTTTTGCCGTACTGAACCGATTAGCTTCTTCACAGTGCTTGGCTTCCTGCTCAGCGCTTAAAAAGAATGATACTTTGTTATTGTGTCTTGATCCTCCTGACAGCGAAAAGCGGAGATGACGGAGAGATAATGAGATGTGGAAAGAAAAGTGGAACATAGTAATATAGTTATAATGATTTGATAATACAATATATAAAGCAAGAACAAAGATACATTATTTTTGTTGCTTCAGCAAAACTTGACTTATCCGCCCTCCCGCTGGGAGGAGGACACGGCAGAAGAGAGAGGAGGAATAGATAGAAGGGACATATATAAATATGGTGCGGACAAAATAGAGAGGACGCACTGAACGAGATAAGAGATAACATACATCGACAAGACAATAACATTATATTTTTAACTAAAGAGAGAATTTATGGAAAAAAGACTAATGACGCTTTTGGCCGGAACCTTCCTCTTCGCGGGAAGCGTGATGGCTCAGACGAATGTTAGTGGAACCGTGACCTCCAGCGAGGACGGCGAACCAGTTGTTGGCGCTGCCGTGAAGGTGGAAGGTACAAACACGGGTACCGTCACCGACGTGGACGGTCACTTCCAGCTCAACGCACCCGCCGGTGCCAAGCTCGTGGTCAGCTACCTCGGCATGAAGTCACAGACCGTGAAGGCCGGTGGAAACATGAAGGTGGTGCTGCAGAACGACAACCATACGCTCGACGAGGTCATGGTGGTGGCCTTCGGACAACAGACTAAGAATTCATTTGCCGGTTCTGCCGCTGTCGTCAATGCGGAAGACCTGAGCAAGAAGATTGCCACCAATGCTGCCGATGCCCTCGTGGGAACAGTCCCCGGCTTACAGATTACTGGAGGCAGTGGACAGCCAGGTGCTGACCAGGGCGACATTCACATCCGAGGTATCGCCTCTCTTAACGCTTCCACCACACCGTTGATCGTTGTTGACGGTGCTCCCTATCCTGCTTCTTTGAGCAATATTCCGCAGGAAGACATAGAGAGCATCACCGTGCTCAAGGATGCTTCCAGCGCTGCCCTTTATGGTGCACGTGGTGCCGCTGGCGTCATCTTGATCACCACAAAGAAAGGCAATATTGGCAAAGCCAATATCAACTTCGAGGCAAAATGGGGTGGCACAAGCCGCGCTGTACAGGACTATGATGTCATCACCGACCCTAAGCAGTATGCTGAGGTCTACTATAGTCAGCTCTACAACTACGCTTTCTACGGCAACGGCCTCTCCGCAGTTGCCGCCAACAAGTGGGTCAATACCAACATGTTCGACAACAAACAGTTTGGACTGGGCTATAACGTATTCAATGTTCCTGCCGGTGAGAGTCTCACTGGTCTCAATGGCAAGATCAATCCTAAAGCCACTGTTGGCAGCGTATACACCGGTTTGAACGGCCAGAAATACTATCTGCAGCCCGACAACTGGAAGGATGCCGCTTATCGTCATGGCTTCCGTCAGGAATACAATTTCAATGTCAGTGGTGCTTCTGATAAGCTCTCATACTACTCTTCTGTAGGCTACCTCAAGGAGAGCGGTGTGCTGATGAATTCCGGCTACGAGCGTCTCACTGCCCGTTTCAAGGCCAACTACCAGGCTACCAAGTGGTTGCATATTTTCTCCAACGTGGGTTGGGTGCACAGCAACATGAACTCTAACCCTAATCTGAGCAATACGATTAGTTTGTCCAGCAACCCAGCTATCTATACACAATATATCGCTCCCATCTATCCGCTTTACGTACGTGGCGTGGACGAGAATGGCAATCCGTATATCATGAAGGATGAGTACGGACACCGGCGTTATGACTTTGGATCCTCTTCTGATTATGATGGTCTGAAGCGTGGCTTCATGGCTAACGGCAACCCAATCGGAAGCAATCAATATGACAACAACAAGAATCGCGGCGACCAGATTCAAGGGCAGTTCAACTTTGACATCAACATCACACCTTGGCTGAAGTTCTCGTCTAACAACAACTATACTCTTGGATTGACACAATACAGCATCTATGGCAACCCTTATATCGGCGCAGCCGCTTCTGAGAATGGTTCCATTGATAAGTACAATACTGTGTCACGCCGTCAGAACTATATCCAGACGCTCAACTACCATCAGACCTTTGGTCAGCACGACCTCCAGGCGATGCTCGGACATGAGTGGTACAAGTCACACAGCGACCTGCTGGAAGCTTGGGCACGCGGTGGATTCTCCCCCGACATTCAGGAGATCGCTGCTTTCTCTGACCGCTACAACAGCAACTCCTACGCAACGAACTACAACGTAGAGGGTTACTTCGGCAATGTTTTGTACAACTATGCGCAGCGCTATTTCGCACAGGCCAGCTATCGCCGCGATGCCTCTTCACGCTTTGCCAAGAACCACCGCTGGGGTGATTTCTGGAGTGTCGGTGGTGCATGGATCATCTCAAAGGAGAAATTCTTCAAGGAGCTGGATGCCACATGGGTCAACAATCTCAAGCTCAAGGCTTCTGTCGGTCAGCAGGGCAACGATGGTATCCCCGACTTCGAGTTCATCGATCGCTACAGCCTGAGCAAGGGCAACAAGCAGATGCTCCCCTCGTTTGCACAAATCGGTAACGACGAGATCACTTGGGAGACAACGACCAACTTCAACCTTGGTTTGGAATTCAGCCTGTTTGACAACCGTGTTAACGGTGAGTTTAACTGGTACAACAAGCACACTACCAACCTTCTTTTCTGGGAGCAACTTCCGGAGAGCAACGGTGTGCGCGGCTACTACGACAACATCGGCTCTATCCGCAACCGTGGTGTAGAGCTCACGCTCAGTGCTGACGTCATCCGTACGAAAGACATCACTTGGAACGTAAGCGGCAACATCTCGCACAACAATGCCAAGATCCTGAAGCTTTCACCGGATAAGATCGCCAACTACGGCGGCTGGTCACAGGCCGACGTAAGCAATGGCTTCAACGTCACTATGTGGTATGCTGAGGGCGGGCAGCTCTACAATGCCATGTTGCCCGAATACGCAGGTGTCAACGAGAAGGGTGAGCCGCTCTATTGGGTCGACGAGGACATCTACAAGCAGTACAAGGCCGGAACGCTGTCCAACAGCAGCAAGCCGGGCACAAAGCACTCCTTCACCACCACCGACTGGAATGAGGCTTCGTATTACACACGCAATATGTTGCCTTGGGCCAATGGTGGTTTCTCCACAACGCTGTCTGCTTACGGCTTCGATGTGTCAGCAAACTTTGACTTTCAGCTGGGCGGCAAGATCTATGACTTCGGCTATGCTGAGCTGATGACACCTTCCTACAGCAGCAACCACATTGGCTATACTTACCATAAGGATATTCTGAAAGCATGAACACCCAACAACACATCGTCGAACATACCACGTTTACAGTATGGTGATCAAACAGTGACCTCACAGTCTACACGTTTCCTCACAAGTGCCCGCTATCTCAATTTCCAGTCTTTCATGGTTGGATATACACTTCCGAGAGCTATCGTCAACAAACTCATGCTGAGTAAGATTCGTGTCTATGTACAGGGACAGAACCTCTGTTTCTGGTCGGCACGCAAGGGACTTGACCCACGCTTCGACTTCCAGGGGACTACCTCTCTTGGTATCGACTCATATGCACCGGTACGCACGATCATGGGTGGCATTCAGGTATCTTTCTAATGTGATTAAACAGAACAGAAATGAAAACAAAGAAAATAACTTCTCTCCTTTTTGCCGGTACTATTGCTTTAAGCCTTACCGGCTGTATAGAGGAATATACACCACAGAACGGAGCACCTTCGCAGGAGCAAGTAAGCAATGCTCCCGGTGCGTTCACCAGCTTGGTCTCTAACCTTACCGGCAACCTGTCGGGCAAACGCCTGTATACTACTTCCAGAAATCAGGTTTGGGACTATGGCTATACATCGTTCTTCCTCACGCGTGATGTGGAGGGGCAGGATATCGTGGCCACGGGTAGCAATCCTTACGCGACTTGGTACAGCGATGTCAATTACCTGTCCTCCGGCTATGCCGTCTGTCAGTTCCCTTGGACCCTTTACTATGGTTGGATTAACGACTGCAATAAGGTCATTGCTGCCGGTGACGCCTCCAACTACACTGAGCCTGATGAGGCACACAAGCATGGCGTCGGCATTGCCTATACCATGCGCGCCATGTTCTATCTCGACCTCTGCCGCATGTATGCACAGAAGCCATACTCTGAGGACCACAATGCGCTGACAACGATCAAGGCAGACGAAATACGAACAGCCGAAGAGTCCCGCCATCAGGAGCGTATGACTTGGGACGAGGCTTTCGAGTTCATGCTCAAGGATCTCGACGCTGCCGAGAAGGATCTCACTGACTATAAGCGTACCGACAAGTACACGCCCGACGAGAGTGTCGTCTATGGTCTCAAGGCACGTGTCTATCTTGAGAAGCAGGATTGGGTCAATGCCGAGAAATACGCCAAACTCGCACAGCAGGGCTACAGCATGATGACCGAGAGTCAGTACCTCGATCATTCCAACGGCTTCAACACACCGGACAACAACTCTTCGTGGATGTTCGCCACGCAGTTTAAGGACACTGACCCAAGCATCACTTCAAACGATGGCAATGACTCATGGGGATCTTGTATGATTACTGAGAACACTTTAAGTGACGACGTCTCCGGATACGCCACAGGATTCGGCGCACCACAGGTGATCGACAAGCATCTCTATAGCACGATTCCTAACAGCGACTTCCGCAAGAAGTGCTGGTTGCCTTTCAGTGCCGACACCTTGGCCTCCGAAAAGAAAACCAGTGAGTTGCTGAGTCTGTTGGAACCCTACTCTTGTCATCAGGATGAGGCAGGAGCCAAACTGCTTTACCGTCTTGGACAAATCAACAAGTATGGTTATGGTGGCCTGAATGTCAAGTTCCGCCCCAAAGGCGGTATCCTTGACGAGAAGTATAAGGTATGGGAAGTTTCCGTTCCTTTGATGCGTGTGGAGGAGATGAAACTCATCGAGATTGAGGCAGCAGGTATGCAAGATCTGGCTCGTGGCAAACAGCTCCTTACCGAATTTGCCAAGACGCGTGATCCGCAGTATGTCTACGGTAAGCACAACGAGGCTTACTACAACACCAAGACTTCCGAGTTCCAGAACGAGGTGTGGTGGCAGCGTCGTGTTGAGCTTTGGGGTGAGGGCTTCGCAACCTTCGACATCAAGCGTCTCAACAAGGGTATCATCCGTAGCTACGCTGGTACGAACCACATTGAGGGAGCTCGCTGGAACACCAACACTATACCTAACTGGATGGTATGGGCCTTCATAGATACAGAGAGCGGCAGTAACGGCGGCATGACGCTCAACCCTGACCCTGTGCAGCCATCAGAGGATTCCCCCGCATTTAAATGGTAAAATGTAGAACTAATAAAAGCATACATCAATGAAAAAAATATTTGAAAGATTGGCCTTGATGCTTCTCTCCTTGACACTGTTCGCAGCATGTCAGGAAGACGAGGGCACGGATCCCGGCCACGATTCTACACCGGTAGCCTCGGTCTATGAATATGCCGCAGGAGACGGCTACAATGCTGATAACGACTGCCGTTTCCGAGTTGCCACCAATGCTGCCACGCAAGAGGTCTATTACCTGGCACAACTCGACGAGGAAAAGAAGGCCTTGAATATGACCGACCAGCAGTATGCCGACTATGTCGTAGAGAAAGGTACGAAGATAGATGTCAAAGCCTCCAGCGACGCTGACGTTTATGTCAAGGATTTGCACGGACTTTACGACATCACTGTGGTCGCTGTCAAGGGCAACACCAAGACGCTGCAGAGCTTCCAATTCTCGGGAATCGATTACAAGCCTTTAGGGCAGGGAACATGGACATCTTCCTTCTTCAGTGATGCATGGAAAGTCGACGTGGAGTACTCCGCTGTCGGCAACCGCTACCGTATCAAAAATGTTTATAAAAATGGCTATGGATTCTCCTTCTCGCCCAACGGCTCCAACGTGACGGTGTATCCCAACGGTGCCATTGAAACAGGATACGTGCATGCGAGATACGGCATGGTCAGCATCTCCGACCAAGGCAGTACTTACGACGCAGCATCGAAGACTTTCACATTCAACTTCAATTTCACCGTTTCTGCCGGTAGCTTTGGCGCCGCCTCTGAAACATTGACACTGGACAAGTAACGACACCTTATTATATAACAAAAAAAGTGAAGCAACCGTCGGGTTGCTTCACTTTTTTGTTTATAAGATATTAGGCGTGCGGATATTTTCTGTGGGTTGGTTAATATGTACCAGTTGTCATTGTTCGTGTTGTTAGTGTTTTCCCACCAGCCATTCTGCCGCCGTCACCACACTTATCCGATGGCCTTTGACAGTCATCTGCTCCTCATTGTCCATGTTGATAAGCAGCAAATCATCGCAGTGGAACTTCTCGGATGCCTTCACAAGTGCATTGAGCTCACGTTGCCGGGTCTTGTCACTGCTGATATCGTAGGAAACTTGTATCAGCTGCTCTACCGTTCCATCTTTGACGATCATGAAGTCCACTTCCCACTGTCGGTCACGGTAATAAAAGATGTCTTTGTGCTGTGGGCGGTAACGACGCAGCAATTCTATATATACCACATTCTCCAATCGCCAGCCAAGATTTGTCGAAGCGATGACATCATTTCTGTCAGTCACGAAAGCAGGATCGACAACGTAGACTTTCTCGTTTAAGATGCGTTCCTTGCTCTTGTAAGAAAACTTGTGAATGCCCATGAACAGGAAGGCTTCTTTCAAATAGCCATAATAGTTGTCTATTGTATGATCGGAAACGCCAAAGACAGTGGATAACTCCTTTGCCGAGTATTCTTGGCAGAAGTTATCCATCAGATAAGAGGCAAGCCTCCGTAACACCTCTACATAACGTACCCGGAATCGCTGCGCGATGTCGTTTCTAATGATAGCGTCGAGCAAGCCTTCTACATAGCCGCGCTTGTCCGACTCGCTCAACAACTCCGGGAAGCCACCTTCTATGAGGTATTCGTTAAGCGCTTTCTTCCTCAATGCCACAGCTCTTACAGAGAGTGATGACAAATCGACGTCTTTCATCCGAGCCCTCTCGGTAAAAGAAAAAGGAAACAGTTCTATCTTATGGTAACGACCTGTCAGATGCGTAGTCAGTTCGCCACTCAGCAGCTTTGCGTTGGAGCCGGTAATCACAAGGTGGATATTCTGACGAAGCATACGGTTGACGAAAAGCTGCCAACCTTCCACATTCTGCACTTCGTCAAGAAACAAGTATCGGAAGTCGCCATACAATTGATACAGTGCGTCAAGAATGCTATCAAAATCTTCTGTTGTCAGACTGGTGAGACGGTCATCGTCAAAGTTGGCATAAGCAAAAGACACATGTTCTTGCCTCAGCACTTTTTCGCAAAGTGTTGACTTGCCACTCCGTCGCACGCCTATAACGACTTGCGCCAGCTTGCTGCTCAACGATATCTGCGCTTCTTCCAAACGGTCGCAAAGCGTTGACAGCTTGTTACTTTCCAACTCTTCTTTCTGGTCTGAAAAGACTGTGATCAACTTTCTTACATCCATATCTGCATTCTTTGAATCACTGCAAAGATAAGTAAAAACTTCGATAAAACGCAATTTTTTAAGCCACAAACTTCGATAGTATGCAATTTTTTGAGTTATAAACTTCGATAGAATACCATTTTTCGAGTTACAAACTTCGATAGAATGCAGTTTCTCAAGCCACAA
>UMIH01004537.1_pt1 | contig 13501 bp, 10 predicted proteins | sample 1965771 | NCBI WGS metagenome assembly UMIH01 (sample SAMEA4836120, study PRJEB28245) | human gut metagenome | biome: gut microbiome; material: fecal sample | place: Denmark | collected 2008
TGATGTAGCCCATGATGCCGGTGCCGGTCACGTCCAGCGTGCTTTCGTAGCTGGGGAAGCGGTCCGGGTGGTACAGGGCGTCCGGGTCGGCGGCGATCTGGGCGTTGAAGGCGTCTGCGGCGTCAAAATAGGCGCTGTAATCCGCGTTGGTCAGCTTGTCCACATCGGCGGCGTAGGTGGCCACCGCGCGGGACTGGTGCCGCTGGTTGACGTAGTCGCTGAGGGTGGGGTATAACATCACGGATAGACCCACGAAAAAGACGAGGATCAGGATCATGGTGCTTTTGTTCTTTTTCATGGGCTACTCCCTAACGTTATAAGATAAGGATCGGAGCCGGGGCTTTGCGGCCCTGTTCCGTGCAGGGAAAAACGGGGAACTTACTTGTTCTCCATGCGCTTTTTGGTCACCAGCAGGACGATGGCTGCCACCATCAGGCCGCCGCCGATGACATAGAACAGGGTGGTGCCCATGCCGCCGGTGCTGGGCAGCACAGTACCGGCCTTGTTCTCAACGCGAACAACGTGGTCGTCAGCAGTAGTATCGCCGTACTTAACAGTGTAAGAAATGGTCTGACTTGCAACCGTGGGCAGAGTACCGCGATCAATCACAACGGTAATAGGAGCGGTCAGCTTGTTATAGCCCACAGGAGCCTTGGTCTCCTCCAGATAGTAGGCGCCAGCGTCCAGACCCTCAAATGTGATGTTACCATTAGCGGGGGTCTTGACCTTGGTGGCTTCAGTTGCGTTGTTAGTCCAGCCGGTCAGCTTGTAAACGCTGGTGGTGCTGGTTTCAACGAAATTTGCGTACTTCTGGGTGTCGCCGTCCTTCTTGTACAGCTGGAACTCAGCATCTGCCAGAGCGTGGTTAGTATCATCACCGCCGAGGTTTGCAAACTTGCGCACGCCCATCTCCCAGACGTAGGTCTTGGTGGTGGAGGACTCGGTCGTGGAGTTGTTACCGTACGTCAGAACGGCTTTGTTGTCGTTGCCCGTAGTACCAATTACTGCATCAGAAGTAACAGTGGCACTATAATCTACTTGGATGTAATCATAAGGTTTCAGAGCCTTGAGGAACTTGATCTCAAAGGTGCAGGTATCAGAGGTAGAAGTTACCAGCTCATAATCAGTACCAGGGGTGAGATTACCACCGTAGTTGCTGCCACCGGTCTTAGGGTCACGCATGAGCAAAACCGTAACGGACTTTTCATTGAAGTCCAACCCTTTGGACATGGTATCGTGCAGAACGTAGTTGGTGGGATTACCATCGGTCACATGAATGCGGGTTTGGAATTTCACCGTGTCACCAATGCCGGCATCATTGCTGTAGCCAAGAGTATCGCCTTCGTAAACTTCCTTTTCGATAGTGGGCTTGCTGTTCTTCTCTCTGATTACTGCGTTCGGGTCGGTAGTACCAATGGAGCAGAGAGCACCCTTGTCCAGGTCGACCAGGTCGGAAACCACCAGATACCAGCCGAGGGGCAGATTGCTAAATGTAAGAGTAATGCCGGTAGCCTTGGCAGAGCCATCTTCCTGGACATTATATTCAGCATATTTACCGGCACTGTTTGCAATTTGCTGAATAGCAGTGCCATTATTCTCAGGATTGGTATTGATCCAGGTAACAGCACCGGTTTCTTTGTCTAACTTAAAGTTATTGTTTTCTCTGAGAATGAAGCCTTTCCAAGCTCCATTCGCCGTATAACGGTAAGCTTTGGTATCTGCGTGGTACTCCAGATTCAGAATACGGTAAATTTTATAAGTCTGGTTCGTAACGGCGTTCTCAATGGTAATGCTACCAGTGCCAGTGGCAGCAGCAGCGGTAGCATCACCATCAGTCGCAAACGCCGGGATCGCCATGGCGCACACCATGGCAGCTGCCAGAAGTGCAGCCATGAGTTTCTGAATGGTCTTTTTCATAGTGGGTGAAAGTCTCCTTTCTATTTTTTATGATTCCTCGTTGTAAAAACGGTCCTGTCTGCGGCGCAGAGAGTTTTGCGGCCGCAATGGAGGGTGCAGCTTGTTTTAATCTGCCCTCCTCTCGCGTCTGCGCTTTTGACAGAAACCACACACCAGTGCGGCAAGCACCATGGTGCCGCCCACTGCTGTATACAAAGTGGTACCGGCCCCGCCGGTAGAGGGGAGTTCGTAGCCCCCGGCGGGGGTCAGCTTGTTGGTCACAGTCAGCAGGCCGCCGCCTGTGACGCCGAGAGTATTGCTTTCACTGTATGTAGCAGTGTATTTGCTGTTTTCCGGTTCTTCAATATAATAACTATAGCCGTTTGTAACATCGGAATAAACAGCAGTCCAGTTGTTATCCTTATTCAAGGTAATGGTCTGAGCAAAGCTGGTATCGCGCTCTGCCTTGGTGTGGCCGGTTTGGTAGCGGTAAAGGTTGACGGTGATGCTATCCACTGGGATGTCAGAACTGTTCGTAATCATTTTGCCGTCCTGATCCCGCCAGAACTTCTGAATCGTCAGCTGGCTGCGTTCGTTGGGCACATACAGTTCCGGCGAGGTGTGATACTTATATATGGATACCTCTGTCTGTGCCGGGACACTGATTGTGTTGTTGCCAACAGCTTTCTTATAAGCATCCTCTGCGGTCTGGCTGTCATTGTCCGTCCAGATAAAGAAGTATTCCTTATCCGACTTACGGTAGCCACTCGGCGGGTCTGTCTCCTTCAGCTTGTACAGGGTAGAAGTGTTGATGGTTACATTGTTTTTTTCTCCAACGTAAAGGCCTAAGCTGCCGTCTTCTCCGGTCTTTGGCAGTTCCGTACCGTTATCCCATTTGCCGGTGGTGGAATCGAATTTGTACAGCGTAAACACGGCACCGGGCAAACCAAGATTCTGGTTCGCACTGTCTACCTTATATAGGGTCAGCAGATTCTGCGTGATACCACCCCAACCATTGACAGCGTCTAGTTTGGTCTCTTTTTTACTGTCCTCATAACCGTCAATGTGCGCTGTGTTTTCAAGCGTGACCTTATCATTACTTGCGTCGGTCACATAGTCGTATTCCAGCACAAAAGCTTGTTCATCCGGAAATGTGAGCGTCATTTCATACACATTCTTGTTATTCTTGTCGGTATAGGAACGGAGACTAAGGCCGTAATAATTATCCGGCAGGGGAGTATCACCATCCTGCTTGGGGTAGCTGTACAGCTTGACCGTACTTCGGTCCAGATGAGCGGTAATGCCCGCCGTGTTTACGGTCATTGTATCCGTCATGGTGACCGTTCCGGTTGTAGAAAGCTTTTTTGCGGCAGGATTGATCACAATGGAATAACTGGCACGGCGGTCCCCGTGTCCGTCGTTTTTCGTACCGGTTTTGTTCAGTACAGGGGCGGTAAAGGTGGCGTCTGCATGTGCTGTATTCTCTCCCCACGCCGCTGCATTCGTATAAGTCTCTGTTTCCTTATTCGGGTCATCGGTCCACGCAGAGTCGTTAACCTTGACTCTATAGCGAATCAAAATGGCCTGCACGTTTGCAGCATCTTCAGCACTGAGGTTTTTCAGGTTAGCCAGAGAGAAAGTAATTTTACCGTCATCCACGGACCAGCTAAAGTTATCACTCAGCTTATAATTGCCAAGTTTTTGAGTGACTTTCGTATCGCCGGTTTTGAAAACAGCATAGAAGTACTTATTGCTTGCGTTATCGAGAACTACACGGCTGTCCGGTGTATCGGTGACCGTAACAGAATCATTGGCGGAGAAAGACGCCCAATCCTCAACCTTCAATGTCAGCTGGTAATAAATGTAATTATCCTTTTCTCTATTATAGTCTGTCGTAAGGCTGTCGTCATAGTTTCCGATTTTCTTACTACCAAGGTCGCTTGTAGAAACACCCTTGCTCAGCGTAGGGGTAGGCTTGGTCTTGGTGTAAGTGTACTTTGCATCCTTGCCACCGGCCTTGTTGATAAAATCAACCGCATCACCCTCGCTGATCCCGCTCACATTGATATAGGTGTGGTACCCATCAATGGAAAGGGATTTGATGGGGGGTTCCCCGCTATAGTTATTGGTCAGCTTAATTTTAAAGGACTGAACATGCGCGGTACTGTTCGGAAGCGTGATTTCAGTACCACTCTTTGCGCCTTCAGAGGTGTAGTACGTGATTTGAACGTCGATATTTGCCTCGGTGGCTGTGAGCACTGTATTGTCTGTACAGGTAAAACGCAGATTTTTGCGGATTTCTTTGTCCAGTTCATCGGCAATACCGTAGTGGTCACCCGTTTGGGGCTTTTTGATAGTATCGGTGAATGTGTAGCTGTTCCATTCAGCAGGCACCGGGGTGGAAACACTCCATTTACCTGTATAGAGATCGTCGGTGCCGGTCTCAGTCAGGCTGTCGGGGGCAGTCTTCGTGAAAGACCAATCGCGTTTGGTCACCTTGCAGGTATCATCTGCACTGTAGGTATCGTCGCCGCGCTTGACTTCAGCATGGTTTTCTACAGAAGTTTGACCTTCTGGTACCGTGGTCTTGTAAGTAAAGGTGTAAAGCTTGTCAATGGCAGTTTTACTGAAGGTGTATGTAAATGTATTCGCACCATTTGCGCTGCTAACAGTATCAAACAGCGTACCTGTGTCACTGGTTTTGCTCTTTGCGGTAACGGTAATATCACCCACGATCGTGGCACCATTGGTTTGAATGGTATCAGTCAGGGTCGTATTATTCAGGTCGCCGCCGTCCGGGTTGTAGACGGTAACAGTCCAGTAGATGTAACCATCTTCGGAATCGTACTGCGAAGATTTTTCAATGTACTTGCTATGGGTAGCTGGGGTTTCGTGCTTGTCGTCCTCTTGCACCCATGCGGTGTTGTAAAATTTGCCGGAACCGTCTGTGCTCTTGTTCGTGATCTCTACCTCGTAGGTCAGAGTGTACTTTTGGCCGGCAGCAAGTTCGGGCAGGTCCTTGATCTCAAAGCTGCTGCCAGCGCCGTCAATTGTCAAGTTGTATTTTTTGAGTTCACCATCCGGTCCCTTCAGGACAAAACTGTCCGAAACGTATTTGCCGTTCAGGCCGCTGGCGGTGTTAGAATTGTCCAGCTCATCGTGGATGGTGATAGAATCTTTCCAGCCATTCTTAGAGGAAACAGTGACTGTGTATTTTGCATAGACCTTGCCATTCTTTTCCTCAAAGCCATTTGCCTTTTTGGAAAGGCTCAGGTTGGTTTTATCGTAGACAGTGATGACGGTGCCACCCGGAAATTCGATTTTTCCGCCGTCACCGATCGTATCGGTGGTCACTTTGGCCTCGAAGCCAAATGTACCGTCAAACGGCTGCGATACATCAAAGCTGTCGTTAAAGACAAGCGTGACCTCGCCGTCTTTAGTTACAGATAGGGTACCGACAGGCTTATCATTTTGCAGGATAGCTCTGTCGGTAACGGGAGTGCTGAGGTAGATGCCGTCCGGCAGATGATAAGTCAGGGTGTGGTTGCCGTTTTTCTTGATGGTGCCAGCGGGAATGCTGTAACTATAATCTAGTGTCAGCGTGTCACCGGCGGTCATGTCAAAGGGGGTGCCAGTAACATCTTTTTTGTTCACCGTAACAGTAACGCCAGTGATAGTGCCGCCGGGGGTCATGGTGTACAGCTCCACGGGATCTTCCGCTGCCCGGAAGCTCTCTTCCTCCTGCACGGCAGCCAGCGAGATCAGGCCGGTGAGCTGCGAGATGTTCACCTGCACGCTGTCCACCTTGCCGTCCACATTGCCGGAGATGACCGACAGCGTACCGGCGTCCTCATCCACATCGGACACGATGCCCACCGTCTCATAGGTGACTGTGCGCTGCTCGGTCTGCGGTTCCGTCTCGACCGGGTCCAGCGACAGCAGGGCAATGTCTGCATCCGGGGAATCGTCCTCGACCACAGCCGGAGTGTCGTCCACGGCCACGGTCTCGGTGACCATGGTGTTGTAGAACACGATATCGCCGGGCTGGATGCTGCAGAAGGACGATGCACTGTCCGCAAAGCCAAGGTCATCGGCGTCCGCATCGGCAAAGCTCTCCTCCTCCGGCAGTCCCTCATCGCACAGGGTAATGGCGTCCTGCTGCGCGGCGGGGATACTCTGGGGGTCCATCAGGTAGCCGGCACCGCGCAGGTCGCTGCGCAGGGCCAGCACACCGGCGCGCTGCGGGATGGCAGACTGCGGGATGCCCGCGTAGTTCAGGCAGTAGGAAAGGAACATCACGTCCCATTCGCCGTAGGGGTTGCCGTACCACTCGCCGTAGCGGGTGTAGTGGCGGACGGTCACGCCGTCGTCGGCGTCCAGTTCAAAGTTCTTTTCGCTCTGGGTGTAGCCCAGCTGGCTCTGCGCCACGGTCAACAGGTCTGCGGACCAGTCGCCGCTGAGGGAGGTGCTGGTCTTGGCCAGCCATTCGGATTCGTCTTCCACATCGGCCAGCGGGTCGGCCAGGCAGTTCACGGTGTGGTGATGCTCCTCCAGGCCGCAGGTCAGCACTTCTTCATAGCAGTCGTCGGTGTGGTAGTGGATGGGTGCCTCGATCACCGGGCTCACGACTACGGGCTTCGCGGCCACCGGCGCCTCAAACGCCGCCACAGCCGTGTAGGCCGGGTTCAGCTCCTCCACCAGCTCGCCGTCTTCCAGGCCGCACACCAGTTCATAATCGGTGGTGTAGCAGCTGTCGTCGTGGACGTGCTCAAACTGTTCGCAGATCAGGCTGCCGTCCTCGGGGTCAAAGCAGTCGTCGCCATGGACGTGCTCCTCCTCGAGACAGGTCAGAGTCTTCACTTCCTGATAGCAGTCGTCGGTGTGCTCATGCGGCACATAGATGTACTCCGGTTCGGCAGAAAACAGCGCAATGCCGTCGTCTTCTGCGTCCACGCCAATGCTCTCGTCAAGCGAAGCGCTGTCATCGAAGGTGGCGTTCCAGTCCTCGGGCTGGCCTTCCTCATAACCGCAGACCAGCACTTTGGTGTAGCAGTCCGCCGTGTGCGTGTGCTCCTCCTGGTTGCACTGGTACTGCGCGGTGGCCGCAATGCCATCGCTGTGCAGCTGCCAGTTCACGAACAGCGTCGTGATCATGGCCAGCACAAGCAGCAGCGCCGTGTAGCGCCGCAGTGCTTTCCGCTGCAGACGGAACCTTTCCCGATAATCTCCCACAATGTCTTTCATTGCCCCAAAGCCCTCCTAATTTAATGGATCAATGAGAAACTGGACAAGGGCCATACCCTTATAAAGACCTTGCCCACGATCTGATTTTTTTCTACGCAGCCAATGACGCTGCTGCGGCTGTCGATGGACGTTGCGCGGTGGTCGCCCAGAACGAAGTACCGGTTCTCCGGCACCTGATAGGGGAACTTGATGTCGCATTCGCCCAGGGCCAGCTCATCCACATAGGGCTCGTCCAGCACCGTGCCGTTCACGGTGACCACGCCGTTTTCATCCAGCGAGATGATATCGCCCGGCAGGCCGATGACCCGCTTGAGCAGGAGCTTGTTCTGCCAGTAAAACCCGCACAGATCGCCGGTTTTCAGGCTGCCGCTCTTGACAAGGACGATCACGTCCTTGTCCTGCAGGGTGGGGTTCATGCTGTCGCCGGACACCTGCAGCACCGGCAGGAACAGGGTGGCCAGCAGCACCGCAACGGCTGCCACCACCACCAGCGCATAAATCGTGCTGCGCAGCACCCGGGTGTAGCGGGAGCGGTAGGCCAGCCGCTCCCGTTCGGCCTTCACTTCCTCGGTGGAAGGAATGGCCGCGAATTTGATGTCGTGCTCTTTCATGTTGTGTGCTGACCCTCCGGCAGAAAGTCGATCTTCTGGTAGTTATCCAGCACCTCGCTGGCACGGCGGTCGAACTCGGCCCAGCGCGCCCGGACCTCCTGCTCGGCCTTGGCGACCATCGCCTTGCAGTCGGCTTCGGTCTGTGCACGCTTGCGCTCGGCCTCGTCGGTCATGGCCCGGCAGGCTTCTTCGGTCTGCCGCTTCATGGCCTCGGCCTGTTCGCGGGCCTGCGCCAGGGTCAGCTGCGCGTCAGCCGGGCCGTCCGCCGCAGCGGCTGCGCGGACCGATGCAAGATATTCGTCCGCTGCGGCCTGTGCCGCCTCGAAGACTTTATTCAGTTCCAGTGCCGCCTGCGCGATGGAACCGGCGTTCTGGATGTGGAGCTGCCGGTCCTCCAGCTGCGCGGTCAGCGCCGCGTTTTCGGCTTTGAGCTGGTCTTCACTCTGCTTGAGCGCAAAGATGATCTCGACCAGCTCGGTGCGGCTCATGTGCCGCAGCTCACGATCTGGCATAGTGATGTGTCTCCCTGTGATTCTTCGGCACGGCATCTGCACTGCAAAAATCGGTTTTTGCGACACCGGATAGATACATGGGTTTTTAGGTCGCCTGCCGGAAGAACTGATATATCAATTTACGACCTGCCTTCGCAGATTTAGACTTGTCGTATCAAGTCATATGATAGCACAAAAGAAAGTATTTGTATAGGAAAAATCCATATATTTTACATCATTTAATCGAAAAAGATATACTTTTATCGAAAAAAGCGGAAACGCTCATGCCGTTTGTAAAATATGCACAAAACGGGCAGCCGAACGGCAGCGGGCAACAAAAAAGAGCCGCCCCCGGCTGGGGACAGCTCTCAGAGAATGCTTATGAAAAGAGCAGGCTTAGGCCTTTGCGAAGCCCTTCAGCAGATCGTTCAGGCTCAGGAAGGACTGATAGATCACGTTGACGTTGTTGATGATGGAGCTTGCGCCGGAGAAGATGCGGGCGATGTAGTTGAACACCTTACCAACATTCAGGAAGTTGTTGTAAGCGTCGCTGGCACCACCGTCCAGGTAGACCATTTCTTCTTCATCAACGACAGCGTAAGAAGCGGGCAGTTTCATAGTAGACATAATAGTATCCCTTTCCATTTTTAAAAATTAAAATTAAATTTTAAAATCAGCTGTGGGTGAGATCAGAGCAGCGAAGCGATGGCCAGCGTGCCGAACAGCACACCCGCCACAACAAAGCCGCCCAGATGATCCAGGATCTCCGGGCTCTGCACAGGCTCGGTGGGAGCAGCAGGCGTCGTGGCCGAGGAGGCATTCTTGACCGTCCAGTGTGCATACACGGTGGTGTCACCGGTGAACACGGTGGAGGTGCTGATCTTGGTGCCGCCGACAGGCTCCGTGTACCAGCCGTCGAAGGTGTAGCCTTCCAGCGTGGGCTGCTCGGGCAGAGCCGAGAGCTTGCCGCTCAGGTTGGTGGTGACGACCACCACAGAGGTGGTGCCGCCCATGGCGTCCAGACCGATGGTGTAGATCTCTGCTTCCTTTGCGTCCGCAGCAAAGGCGGCGGGCACGGCGCTGCACAGCAGCACAACGGCCAGCAGACTGACCAGCAGCGTTTTCAGAACCTTTTTCATAAAATTCCTCGCTTTCCTGACAGAATCGGGCATGGAACCAGCGGTTCCAGAACAGACCTCTGCGTCCCGCAACGAAAGCAGACGGATCAGCCGGGGAAGGGAGGTTTATTCAATCTATTTTTACCATACGATGCGCAACAAAAGAGCAACAAAATGGGCCGTTTTTCCATAGGAACACAAAAAAATCTTCATTTTTTTCTTAAATTTTTTCAAAAAAGCGTAAAGAACAATTTGCCCTGGAAAAATAGAAGAAAAAACCGGAAAAACCGGGAAAATTCATCTCCCGGAATAAGGGAAAGTGCACACGGATTCAGAAAAAATCCTGCCCCATTTTCACAGGGCAGGAAGTAACTTTATTTGACGACTGTATTTTTAATATCCAAGTTTTTCGTGGACGGCCTGCGTAATAAGGTTGGCTCTATATTGTGTTCCATCCAGCTCGTTTACTTCCATAAAAACGCTTCCCCAAAGCATATAGCTGCTAACCGTGTTTCCGCCAAATCCGTTTTGTGCAGATACGGTAAACATCCATCTGCTGTTGGCACCTGTTCCTAAATGTGCATACCCGCGAACATCTGTAAATCTTACAGATTCAGGGTTCTTGAAGTTGTTCATATAGGGAAGCACATCATTCACAAAGGATTTTTCGTCAGCTGTCAGCTGCTGCCATACACTCATAGGCGTAACTTCGACAGAATATTGGGCACTTACACCATTTTCGGCCGTTGCAATAATAATGGTTTTTCCTTCGGATTTGGCTTCCACTTCGCCTTTGTCATTAACAATTGCTACGGACTCATCTGCAGAGGTCCAAGCAATACCATAGTCGCTGGCATCTGTATAAGTGTGGTGACAGATTTTACACTCACTCCCGGTATGTACCCAATCCGTAGGAACAACAAGCGCCAAAAAGATAATAATAGCTATTGCAATCAGGCATCCTTTTCCGGTGCTTTTCTTCTGAGTTTCCACCCGTTCCTCCTTGAAATCTTTGTATTGTTGCTCAGTAAACCTTAATTGTCACCTTCTTTATATTGAGATGATCATAGTAAGATTATAAGCTTTGTCTGACTGGATGTCAATAAAACTATACAGATTTAGATAATTTAATATCAAAGGCTGTATAGTAAAGTAGATGCAGGAAGGTGAACGACATGATTTCTGACAACATCAAGCGTCTTCGGGAGAATGCAGGGCTCTCACAAGCTGCCCTTGCTCGTAAGCTGGGCGTCACGCGTGCCAGTGTGAACGCTTGGGAAATGGAACTTTCTGCACCGACTGCACAATACTTGATAGCCCTTGCACAGCTGTTTCATACGACTACGGATGATATTTTAGGGCTTGAATCGCAAGAACAGATCGTGCTGCGCGGCATGAACGAACAGGAAAAACGGCTGGTGTACGATTTGATTTCTTATATCACGGAGCGAAAAGAAGAAGAATAAGACAAAAAGGCTACTGCATCAGCGTGACACTGGATGCGGTAGCCTTATGATAAGGTGACCATTTGGACAGAATTTAGAGCGAATCGTCTTGACACAATGCAGATGTTCAGTTAAAATAGCATAGTAATCTTTTGAAAGCGCGCATGATTCCTGCTAAATTTGAAATTATAAGGTGACCAATAAGGCTACCTGATAATTCAAAGCCAAGAAAAAGAATGATACTGCGCCATCGCCAAGCGGTAAGGCAGGGGACTTTGACTCCCCCATCGTAGGTTCGACTCCTGCTGGCGCAACCAAAAGCCCCGCCGGTCTTTTCAGACTGGCGGGGCTTTTTGCGCGGTGTTTTTCACAAATGGGAAGCAAACGGTGCAAAAGCTTAGCGGCGGCGGATCTTTTTGTTGGGTCTGCGGCGCTGCCAGCCGTTCAGCAGCAGCCATGCACCGTATATCAGTGCGGAGATAATACAAAGCGTAATAACGACTTTCAGGTAGAGACTGCCCAGAAACTCCCGGATGCGGGCCAGTGTGAACAGCAGCGGGTTGCGGTCAATGTCCTGCCCGGCGATCAGGTCCACCACGCCGATGGTCTCCCCGGCCAGCTTCAGCTCCACGGTGCCCACCACGTCGCCCTGCTGCACCGGCGCGCTGACAGAATCCGGCAGGTGGAAGTATTTCTGGGTCACACTGCCGTCACCGGTGGAGGGCAGCAGGGTCATCATGCTGTCGGCGGGGTAAAGCTGCAGGGTGTCGGTGTCGGTGGAGTATTTCACCGGGATCTCGGCCAGTGCCAGGTCGGTGTCCAGTGCAGCCTGGATGGAAAAGCTGTCGAACACCCAGTCGATCAGGTGCACGGTCTCGTAAAGGGCCGGGCGGCGGTTGGCATAGCCGAAGTCGTCACAGGTGTCGGGGCTGCCCATCACGCAGAAGATATAGGTGGCACCGTCCTTGTTGGCCCAGGAGACGTAGCTCTGCTCGCCGCTGTCGTTCTTGAAGGCGGTCACGTCGCACATGCCGCCCTGCATGGCGCTGCGATAGTATTTGCCGCCGCTGGATTTATTCAGGGCGGCATTCTGGCTGACGAGGACCGACGAAGAACGGTGCTTTTCCTTGGCGGGCATCGTGAAGGTGGGGGCGCCGGAAATTTCCACAAAGGCGTCAAAGCTCATCAGGTAGCGCAGGATCAGGTACATGTCCACGGCGCATGTCACGTTGCCGCTGTCGATGCCGCAGGCGTCGGTCCAGGTGCTGGCGGTGGTGCCGATGCGCTGAGACAGGGCGTTCATCTGGCTCACCCACCCGGCCAGGTCGCCGCCGGAGAGCGCATAGGCCAGACCCATGGCAGCTTCGTTTGCGTTGCGGGTCACCATGGCGTAGACGGCCTCGCGGTAGGTGAAGGTCTCGTTGGAGCGCATGTCCGCGTTGCTGGTGTTATAGACATAGTCCGAGATGGCAAAAGGCATCTGGAAGGTGTCGTCCAGATGGTCGGCATAATTGGTCAGCAGCAGGGCGATGGTCATGTATTTGGTCAGGCCGCCGGCCGACACCTGCTTGGTGCTGTCCTTATCATAGACGATGATGTTGGTATCCGTGTTGACGATGTAGGCGCTTTTGGCCTGCACCTGGTAGACCGGGGTGGGGTCGAACATGGCCCCGGCGGGCAGCACGAGGCAGCTGAACAGGACGGCAAAGGACAAAATCAGTGCAAAAATACGTTTCATGTGGACAATTCCTTTAAAAAGCGATAATATAAGACAGCGGACAGCGCCGTGGGCGCGCCCGAAAGGACACAGAGAACAGCGGAATGCTGTATTCTTTATAATAACAGGTTTGCAGGGGCGTGGCAAGGCTTTTGGCACCGATTGCGCACAGCTTTCACACCCCAGGCAGGGAGGTTCGGAATGGTATATCTGACAGGCGACACCCACGGCGACATCGAGCGCTTCAAGCACGGCAGGCTGCGCTGGCTGGGCAAGCGGGACATCGTGGTGGTGCTGGGTGATTTCGGCTTTGTGTGGGACGGCAGCAAAGAGGAGCAGAAAAAGCTGGACTGGCTGCGCAAGCGTCCCTACACCCTGCTGTTTCTGGACGGCAGCCACGAGAACTACGACCTGCTGAAGCAGTACCCCGTGGAGGAATTGTTCGGCGGGAAGGTGCAGGCGCTGGGCGGCAATGTGTATCATGTGTGTCGGGGCAGCGTGCTGGAGCTGGAAGGCAAAAAGTACCTGTGCTTCGGCGGGGCGGAGAGCCCGGACAAAGAGGACCGGGAGCCCGACGTCAACTGGTGGAAGGAAGAACTGCCTTCCGACGAGGAGTACGCCGCCTGCGAAGCAAACCTTGCGGCATGTGACTACAAAGTGGATTATGTGCTGACCCACGACGCGCCAAGCAGATTTCTGGATTTTACGGCTCTTGCCTGCGGCGAGACCAACCAGCTGCACAGTTTTCTGGACAAAATCTTGTTGAAGCTGACCTATGAAAAGTGGTTCTTTGGCTGCTACCATAAGGATGTGCAGCTTTCCACCAAGAGCCGGTGCGTGTTCTGCGATGTCGTCTGCATGGGCGAGCGGCACGCAAAGTGGCGTAAATGAGATACGGACAGCAATACTTTTCCAAAATATAACAAAGAGCACATGCGTCACAGCTCTTTTCAGCGTGATGTATGTGCTCTTGTTTCTT
>UMIH01060847.1_pt1 | contig 13470 bp, 16 predicted proteins | sample 1965771 | NCBI WGS metagenome assembly UMIH01 (sample SAMEA4836120, study PRJEB28245) | human gut metagenome | biome: gut microbiome; material: fecal sample | place: Denmark | collected 2008
GCAAGTACTTTGCCTGTTTTTGAAAGCTTATTAAGAAGCGTGATTACCTGTTTAGGATCATATTCTTTAGGCAAATCATTGCGTGGACCATGATAAAGCAGATCCCCTAAAAGTACTATTTTATCGGGTTGCTGTTGCTCTATTGCCTTTGCCAGGTACTTTGCCCAGTATGCAGACCCATGAATATCAGATGCAATTAGACACTTCATTTTGTCCCCTTTAAGTTGTGATTCTTAACCTTATTAAGTTGCAGCTCTTAACCCAATGAAAAAATATTCCAAAAAGAAATCTACCATAGAAGCACAAAACGACTGCCTCTCGCTAATTGTTACCAAATATAGGTCCATTGTCTGATACCGTCATTGATAAGCAAATACCACTTTTAATTCGATCAAGATAAAAAGAGGCCTATCAGCTCGAATCTTTCACTTCCGAAAGAAAAGCACAAAGGAGACACCCTATGAACAACGTAATCGTCCGCACCTTATGCGCCATAGCTGGTCTTCTTTGCGCGGGAATCGGTATTATTGGAATGTTTGTTCCTGTACTCCCTACCACCCCTCTTCTTCTTTTAGCAGGGTTTCTTTTTGCCCGTTCATCCAAACGCCTCAACACGTGGCTGCGCGGAACAAAAGCATGGAAGACCTATGTGAACCCCTTCTTGATCAAGCAGGCAATTCCCGGTCCAACCAAAGCGCGCATACTCATTGTTTCTGGAACGGTTATGCTTATCAGCGCATTTGCCGTAAAGGATATAGCAGGAATAAATTTTGTAGTCTGGTTTGTTTTAGAGCTAGTAATGCTTTTGCTGTTGTACTTAATGTTTGTGCGAATTCCGACAGAAAAGAATACTCGTTCATTTCGTTCAGCCCACTCGACACAAAATGCTGCAGAATAGCATTAAACGCACTTCTGCTTAGTAATACAAACTACTTAGTATTACGATCAAACAGTACTTTTAAACCATGAAGCGTCAAGTTATCAACCGTGTCTGTAACGGTTTGCGAAAGCACTTTTATAAGTTTCGCATCAGCACCAGCCGCAATGACTTTGGTCTTATACCCTAATTCTTGCCAAATATAAGATACCAACCCATCAATGCGTGCAACTTCGCCAAGAACAACCCCTGATTGCATGGCAGCTCGAGTTGATTTTCCAATCACCGTAGTAGGAGCCTTGAGATCTACCACTGGTAATTTTGCCGCAGCAGCAGACAATCCTTTCGCTGACGATTCGAGCCCCGGAGCAATAATGCCTCCTACAAATTCGCCATTTTTGTCGATAACTTCAAATGTTGTAGTGGTTTCAAGGTTAACGACCACCAACGGAGAACCAAACAGATCACGAGCGCCAATCATTTCAGCTATACGGTCGGCACCAAGCTCAGAGGGATCACTGTATCCTAATCGAATACCTGTTTTGAGCCCTGGTCCTACCTGTAATGGCGTGCGTCCACACTCCATAGTTAACGCACTCACCCAAGCTTTAGTAATAGGAGGAGCAACTGAAGCAATAATGCTTCCTTGTATATTTAGCTGCTCAAAATCAGCTTCTCCGGCAGAAACATCAGAAGTCTTTGTGTTTTCTGAAACAAAACTTTGATTTTCACTTCCGTCCTGATGTTGATTCTTTTTCAGATGCTGGCCTCTTTTTTGCTCCCTTTGCAAGGAAGCAAAAAAATTCATAAGAATAGTCTGCACTTCGCTAACGGTAATAGTGGCAGGCGTAGTGACTGTCCATTTGGAAACCAGAGTATCGTGCTGGTACAAACCAATTTTAGTAACCGTATTACCAATATTTACTGCCAGCATAGAAGTAACAGCCATTGCCAATCCCCATTTTCAGATAAACAAACTCACACATCATATTTAAAGCATTACCGCAAAGATGAATACGTAAACATTCTAGCGACCACAAGGTAATTCAGGAAGTCATGACATCTTAGTCATGACATCTTAGCCATGCAATCTTGGGCTTTATTATTCCCATCCGTAGAGCCTACCATTTTGCTCTAAATGCCACCCCTAGCGCATACTAAGCATTTAGATTCCCTGTTCATGCACAGAAACATTAACCCACTGCGTTTGCGTTACATTCGCTCCCGAAAAAATACCTATATCGAGCATGCAGTCCCTATAGTCACGACCATGCGCAATAGTAATGTAATTATCATCAATCAATCGATTGTGCGTTGGATCGAGACCTACCCATCTTCCTTCGTGATAAATTTCAACCCAAGCATGAGTTGCCCCTTCGCCGCCAAGCATGCCCGCAATATAACGGGAAGCCAATCCGAGGTTTCGGCATACCGCCAACATAACATGTGCGTAATCCTGACAAACACCCTTACCCTGCGCAAGCGCCTCTTCGGCAGTCGTTTTGATAGTGGTAGAACCAGGAGTATAGATAAAAGCCTTATAGACCTCATCCATGATTTCGCAAGCAACTTCAATAGGTGAAGCTTCAGCAGGCAAAGCAGCAATGCGCGCTTTGCATATCTCAGATAAATGCTCAAGAGAAGGGCCTGGCATCGTAAGCGCTGAATTAAAACGGTAAAGTGGCTTGAACTGTTCTGGCTTGGTATTTTCATTGTCCACAAACGCTATGCCCGAAACGTGATAGCTAAACACTTCATGAGGTTCGGGAATAGTACCAGTTACTACAACTGAATCAAAAGAGTCGATTTGTTTTTCGAGTTTTGTATCGGGCTCCAAGTTCATTTCCACATCAACAATCTGCTGACGCGGACCCGTTGCGGGAATGCAGCGCAGTTGAAACTTATGATCAGTAACAGGATGGCTGAAGGTAAGCTTCATTTGATAATCAAATTCAAGCTTTTTCATACCACTCTCCCTATTCGTTCAATGCCGACGAACAATCTTACCACTACTTTAAGTCCAAAACCTCACCTTGGTTTAGACTTGCCTCTCGGGAAGATTTTTTCAGGCACGCTTTATGGGCGAGCGGCATCCATATCCATTGAATTCAGCAAGAACCCCGCATCTGGGTCAAACGCAACGACACGATCATCGAAATCGCTGATTAGTTCAGCTAGTTCTTCGGCTCGCTTTTCGTATCCTCGGCAGGGTAATTTGCCGATAAGCCAATGGGAGCTGTCAGCAAAGCATTGCGGCAGGGGAAGATCATCAAGTGAGCGTACATACGTCGTTAGTTTTCTCATGGGCGGACGTAAAACTTCATCACTGAATCCAAAGCGTGTGTACAGATCAATACGTTCCAAATACTTACCTAAGAACAAAAACGATTTCATGGTTGGCTCTACCGAAGAGTTTTCTACTCCACCCCAAAATGCGAGCATATCGTCGGTAATATCGCGAAGATCATATACATCTTCTGCCGCATTCGCATGATGTGCCGCGTCCGCAATAGCACTTAAAGCAAGTTCAATGTATTGAAGCAGACGAGATCCTAATTCTGGACGGAGAATTACAGCGTTATAAAATGCAGAAATAATGGCACTGCGAACCGAATCGCGATTGGTTTTGTCGTATAGAAAGTTCTGAATAAACGCATCGAAATCTTCGAAGTCTTCAGGTAAATCGAGCGCGCGAGCAAAAGGCCGAAAAGCATCAATATCGGTATCCATAACCCGATCGTAAAAAGGAAAAAATGCGCTCAAAGTGGTAAATACCCGCTCGGTATATCTTCCCAACCAAAATAAGTTTTCTGCCTTCGAGGCAGTAACATGAGCCAAGCTCCTGTAGTTTTTGCGCCCAATTTCTGTTCGCACACGCTCACGCGTAAGGGCAGCTTTTTGTTGAAATTCATCGGATGCAAGTACCCACGTATCCTTAAATCCTCCACCTCGAGAAGAATTCACAATCATTTCTCCAGGCACTGAAGAATAACGGGTTAGACCCGAATACCATACATGGGTGTTCTGCCCCGTGAGAACAAAAGCGCGTAAATCGCATTTTCGAGGAGAAACTTCTCCTGTTTTTTCATCGATAACATCAATATCCCGAAAATGAATAACCTCTTGGGCAATAAATCGACGAGGATCAGCCTTGATTCGATCAGCAAGTTCTTCACGCTGCATCTTGTCCAAACTAGAACCAAACACGACCCCGTAACCGCCCGCTTCTGCTACATCTTTGATGACCAATTCGCCAAGACGGCTTAGCACTTCTTTTCTATCCTTCTCAAAAAGAGGCATATATGTTGGAGCGTTTTGCAGAATAGGCTTTTCGTTCAAATAGTATTCGACCATTCTTGGAACAAAATAATAGACAGCCTTGTCATCTGCTACTCCATTACCTAAAGCATTCACGATGGCAACATTTCCAGCACGGTATGCCCCTAAAATGCCTGGTACCCCAATCACTGAATCGGGATTAAATGCAAATGGATCCAAATATTCGTCTGATAAGCGTCGATACACCACACCAACACGATGATGACATCCCGAATAGTCTCGCAAATATACCTTATTGTCTAAAACTTCAAGATCTTCAGGGAACACCAACTCTGCCCCTGTTTTTTCGGCAAGATAAGCATGCTCAAAAAACGCAGAGTTAAAGCGCCCCGGACTGAGCACTACAGCAATCCCCTCAGTAGAAACAAAATCCATAGTTTTACGCAAAAGACGCGGATAGTCGCGATTGTCTCTTAAGCTCACATCGCGAAACAATTTCGGATCGGCACGACGTTCTATGTCTCGAACAAACAAAGGATAGCTTGCTCCCGATGGAATACGAAGATTATCTTCTAGTACCCACCAGCGGCCATCTTCACCTTGAACTAAATCTTCGCCTGCAATATGAGAAAAAACTCCACCAGGCGGCGTTACTCCATTTACCTGAGGAAGGTACCCTGGAGAGGTGTACACAAACTCTTCAGGAATTACTCCATCGTGAATAATGTTTTTATCGGAATAGATATCACGTAGAAAAGCGTTAAGAGCATTGACGCGTTGCTTAAGACCACGTTCCAATTCGTCATATTCATCCGAAGCGATTATGCGAGGAATAGGGTCATAGGGGAATAATCGATCATGGTATTCCCCGTTATGATAGATTCCAAAACGAACACCATTGCGCGCTAGTTCGCGGTTGATCGATTCTCTTCGGTTAACCAGTTCTTTAGCTAATGCACGAGCAGCAGTTTCCATGAGTAACCCGACCTTATCCCCTAGTGCTTGTTCTTTATGTAAAAGATGCACCTTTACACCCTCTATACAAAAGTGCACTCCTTTAGTGTAATGGAGTGCACTTTTTCTTAAACAGGAACACTTGATAAGACTCAAGCTTTTTACAAAAAGGAAACTAATCGCTAACTTAACTACAGCAATCTCCGAACAAGAAAAACTACATGCAAGTATAGCCACCATCTACGGGCACCATAATGCCTGTCACATAAGATGAAGCAGGAGAAGCTAAGAATAGGACAGCAGTATCGAGTTCACCTTCTTCGCCATAACGCTCCGCAGGAATCATGGTACGAGCATTTGCCTGGAAGAAATCGCTATCCAACGTTTCTTTGGTAAGAGGTGTATAGAAATATCCTGGACAAATTGCGTTTACATTAATACCCTTTGCAGACCATTCAGCAGCCAAAGCGCGCGTAAGATTTACTACACCACCTTTAGCCGCGTGATAAGGAGCAGATCCTGCAACCTTATTACCTACTAAACCATACATCGAGGCAATATTGATGATACGGCCATAACCTGCAGGAATCATGGCTTGCTTTGCCACTGCGCGAGCAACCTTAAAGGTGCCAAACAAATCAATGTCCACCTCGCCAGCAAATTGTTCATCAGTAATATCTTCCGCAGGAGCAACAGCACCAGTACCAGCATTATTGATCAAAATATCAATGCGACCATATTTTTCTAAAACCTTTGCAACGGTATCGTTAACCATATCGGTATTAGTGATATCACAACGAATAGGATAAGTATCTACGCCAAACTCCTCATTGAGCTGCTTAGCTACCTCTTCAATCTTTTCTTGACGGCGAGCAATAGGAACAATGGTGCAGCCTTGACTTGCCAGCGCCTTCGCCATTTGAACGCCAAGCCCTCCAGAGCAACCAGTAACGATAGCGACACGTCCTGTTAAATCAAAATAGTTTTTCATTTGCAGCGCTCCAATCCACTCAGCAAAGATCATGATACTTTAGTTTAGTAAAGTGATGCGAATCGCTTTTGGAGAAAAAGCTTGAGCGGTGCTATCTTTTCGGAAAGCGTTACAGAACGCGCGATCACTTAGTCATCAATTCCAAAACGATTCTCTAGCTCATCCTGCGATGTATCGAGACGCTCTTCAATTTGTTCAAGTTGAAGCTCAAGCGAACGGTAATCATCCCATGTCAACGAACCAGAACGATATTCCCCCTCTTGCTGGTCTTCGTAAGTATCCATCTCAAGTTCGAGAGCATTAAATTTACTATCGAGTTCAAAATAGCCGTCAATTCGAGCATCTCGGTCGCTGGGAACTTCAGCTGCTTCTGCCTGAGAGATTAATTCATCGGCGCGATCGCTAAAATCTTGCACCGTTGGATTATCGTAAGTCGTTTGATTCTGAGAAGCTTGATCTTGATTGTTGGCATCATCTGTTGCATCGTCAGTAGCTGAAGCGTCATCAGAATTTTGCTCGTTTTGCAAACGCTCAACCTCAGCTTCAAGCTCCGCAATGCGCTGTTCTTCGCTGCTGTTGCCACATCCTACCAAAAGCAAACTCATTCCAAAGAAAAGCAGCACAGTAAAGCCGATTAGTACCACATTCTTAAAGGGGGTTTGCTTTGATGTTGTTTTAGCAATCATGGCAATGACCTCCTAAAACTAAAATGCTATTATATTAGTAACATAATTCAACGTTGATAGTTTCGCAACATTTTTTCGGTGATTGTTACTTTTCTTACGTGGGGATTTCTTGCTCCGACTTCGTTTTATTTCGCACACTACAAAAAGCATTTCGATATAAAACTTTCCAAAATCTGCAAAGAAATTTACAGTAATAGCAACAAGGAAAGGACACTCTATGGTTCCCGAAAACCCCACTCTCGAACAGTTAGAAGCTGAATTCAATAACGACAAATTTGCTACTCATGCTGCACATTGCAAAATCAAAGAAGGCAACAAAGGTCATTCCGTCTGCGAAATGCCCATCGAAGATATCCATCGCAATGCAATGGGAAATGTTATGGGTGGGGCAATTTTTACCTTGGCTGATTTCGCTCTTGCTGTCGCCGGAAATGTCGGTCAACCTCCCACGGTTTCAGTTACCCATTCGATAGATTTCTTTCGTTCAAGTAAAGGCACCAAACTTATCGCAACCGCTCACTGCGATAAAGCAGGAAGTCGCCTTGCTTTCTTCACGGTAGATATCACCGACGATTTAGGGAAGGATATTGCACGCATGACCGCAACGTGTGCGCATGTATAACCTATACACACGTATAAAAAATACTCAAACGCGAATCACTTGATACAGCCTAACTAAGCCTGGCAAAGTTTTTCTTTCGCCACTTCCCTGTTACAGATATCCCAAAAGAGACAAATAGTCCTGCGCACTATTAGGAACTTCGAGCGTAAAGGTTTGTCCTTCAGCCGAAACCGTAATATATGAAGGATCTTCATAGGTAGTAACTTCTGCAGAAACTCCCCCATAATTTACTGCTTGTGTCCCTGTTTCTTTTGCATCGTTTGGAAGAGAAGTTACTGACCAATTATTAATATCAAGGTTGTCTATCGCTTGGTTCACTTGCTCTTCAGACATACCAGTCTGCGCAGCTATGTCTGACGCATTGGCATAAAGAGTATCTTCGGCTTTGGATTTTATGCCAGAGGCATCAATGGCAGCATTTGTTGCAGCGTTAGTACCAAGTCCGAGCATACCATGAACCGATTGCCCAATCGGCGTAGAAGATAACGGAGTAAAAGTAAAAAGAACTATTACGCAAGCAAGAATTGCCAATAAAGCCGCCAGCCCACCTAAAAGCTTCAAAACAACGTTCATCGCAATTCCTCCTTCTCTTGTGGAGTGGCTAGTTTATCACCAACATATGGAAAACTTACGATGCATTTCTAAACGTTTTGGCTCCATTTAGGCACCCCTACGCAAACAATTTCGCGATTAAGAGAATTAAACAAATTCGATCAATTTTTCTCCATGAAAATCGTCAAGCTGATGTAGCGGGTGGTAAACTTTTATACCATGTTCACCTGGCATTATGGCGATTTATAACCATTCATTCTCAAAACGTATTTGACCTATAAAGAAAGAATTGTTTCGTTTGTCAAATTCTTATTGCAATCCCGCAAAAAAAGGATTAAAAACAGTGTTGGCAAAAATCGAAGCTGAGAAAATTCGTTGAAAACGCTCGCGTGAAAATACGAAAACGGATGCTTCGAAAATAAGGTATCCGTTATTGGTTTTCGTAAGAATTTTCTACGTAAGGAGGTAGCCAAAATGGCCCCACGCCAGAACAAAATCACCTTGGTTAACCGCTTCGCTTCTACTTCAATTGAGGCAAAACGCCTTGCCGCTACTATTGTTTTTACTTTGTTTATATGTGGCGTTTTACCTTTGATTATTAACGGCTAAGCGTAATCATCCACACCAAAACGCTTGAAATAAGATAAAACATTCTGAAGAGACATCTTCTGAGCGATAAGCTGGTTTGCAGTTACCCCGCGCATACGGCCTTGCGCCTTCGCCTGACTGATCTGTTCGCTTACGCGATCATATTCTTTCAGCACCGCCTCGTGAGCATCCTCGTAACTTGCTAATTTCATCCAAGCTTCTTGCTCAGAGCAGAGTAAGGTCACTTCGTCTTTGTCTTTGCGTTCAGTAGCTCGTTTCATAGAACCCTCTGTCCCCTTCATCATTTCAGTTTAAAGAACCAGCGATCTAGCGCTTTAAGAGTCGATTGTTCAAAATCTTTTAGATTTCAGGTAATAATAGTAGCAACAAACGTTTATTAGTACTGAAACCTAACAAGAGGATTATCTATGACAGGCAAAACTAAAAAATCTCTCCCCGTAACGTTCAGCGAAAACAATGACACAATTATGAATGCAGCAAACGAAGTTCTTACTGACTTAGAATCACTCAGTATTGAAGCACGCTACATGGTCGACGAAAACCCTGAAAGTAAAGGCAATATTGCACTTTGGAACTGTCTTGTAGATATTGAAGATCTGGTAACTACCCTCTCGGAAGGTAAAACGCTTTCAGAAAAGGAAGCTGTTTCTCTTGGCGAAGCATGCGTAGAGGCGGTGCAGTACTTCAACAGAAGTGAAGAAGTTTCCAAAAATGAAGTTATTGCCGTGTTCTCTAAACTTAATAATCTCGTATTTAAAAACGACCTCTTTGCTTAACCGATCAAGAAAGCAAATAGGTTAGCTGAACCGATAGAGTTACAAAGTACCCCTTGAACAAGTTCTTTCTTTTTGAAAGAAATGTGCCATACTACACCTATAAAGGTAATAAAAAAGTTAGTACTCGTTTTGGGAAAAATTGCGGTTCAGGAATCATTGAGCTTATTTTTATCAAGACGTATTTTCTTTTTAGCCTTGCATCTACACGATGGCCAAGAACTTCACGGTTCGAGACCCTACCCGTTCAAAACTAGGGGGTGAAGCCCATGAATGAACTACTTTTCTTTCTTGAAATAGTTTTAACTTTTGGGTGTGTAGTTGCAGCTAAAAAGATTTTTGGCAAAGCTGGCCTCATTGCTTGGATCGCTATCGCAATGATCCTCGCTAACTTAACAGTTGTAAAAACCGTTAATCTTTTCGGTATTGATGCCACCTTAGGCAACATTATGTTTGCTTCTACTTTCCTTGCAGGTGATATGCTTAACGAAAACTACGGTAGGCAAGCTGCTCATAAAGGAATCCTTGTAGGATTAGGCGGCGTACTAGTATTTATGGTGTGTACACAAATCAGCTTACTCTACACGCCTAGTACAACTGATGTCTCTCATGATGCAATGGCGCTTTTATTTGCCTTAAACCTTCGGACGAGCATCGCCTCTGTCGCTATGTGCATTTTGGCAAATTGGCTCAACGTTTCTCTCTATGCAAAAATTCGCGAATTAACTCACGGTAAATACCTTTGGCTTCGCAACAATGTCACAACTATCACCTGTAATTGCGTTGAGAACTTCTTATTTGTTCTTTTGGCTTTTGGCGGTATTTATTCCCCCGAGCAGATTCTCGCTATTGCCTGTTCCACCTGCGCAATTGAGATTTTCTTAGCCTTATGTGATACCCCGTTTTTGTATCTCTCTCGCGGAAAGTCGAAGCTTTTACGTCAAGCTGAAGTTTAATGAACACCTCTAAACAGCAATCAATTATTTAGAGAACTCCATAAGCCTTACTGCCGTATTTCTAAGACCAGCTAAAACATTAAATGCAATAATTACTACAACAGAAAATGAGAGTCCACTTAAAAAGTTGTGCTTGGTCTCTCATTTTTTAACCTGCCCACATACAACACCTAGGAAATACTTATGGCAATAGAAAAAGTAAGGGAATACTTCAAGCAATTCGGCCTTGAAAACCGAATCATGGAATTTGAGGTCTCGAGCGCTACCGTTGAACTTGCCGCCCAAGCAGCTGGCTGTGAACCGCGTCAAATCGCGAAAAGCCTTTCCTTTACGGGAAATGATCGACCTATTTTGATTGTTGCCGCAGGTGATGCCCGCATTGATAACAAGAAATACAAAACTCAGTTCGGTATGAAAGCCAAAATGATTTCTGCCGACGAAGTCGAAACTTCAATTGGTCATGGTGTAGGTGGGGTCTGTCCTTTTGCGATAAATGAGGGTGTTCGGGTTTATCTGGACGAATCACTCAGGCGATTCAAGACTGTCTTTCCCGCATGTGGTAGCAGCAACAGCGCCATTGAGCTTAGTATTGAAGAATTAGAACAGTATTCAAACTTTGTTAGCTGGGTAGACGTTTGCAAGGACTGAAACTAAACCAAACAAAACAGTACAAGATAAACGTGCACAATAACAACATTACCAACAAACACAATATCCATCAGTTTGTCACCGTCCCAAAACCGCGGCCCTAACGTAACTCTCGGAAATCGTTTAAAAGGCACCAACTGCAAGCATGGGTTGCACCCGTTCTTTCCAGGCATCACGCAGCTGTCTGATTGAGAATTCAAAGCAGCTCAAGAGAAATATCACATGACAAATGATGAGTACTACGAGGCAACACAACGACAGCATGAGCTTGGGCGCAGAATTCACAAAACCAAACGCAAGATCGCAGGACTTGAACGTGCTGGAATTGGGCTCAGGGATTCAACCTATGTGCAGAAGCGCCTTGTTTTAGGCAAGCAGCAGAGAATACTAAGCAAACACTGCAGAGACACAGGACTAGTACGTTTATACAATCGAGAGAAAGCTTATGGAGTAAGCAACCAGCCGAGGGCGCTTAAGAGCACCAATAGATATAAGGCAAGGAGGACGAGTAGATATAAATATCCCGTAACGCAAGAGCAGATCGATAAGATTTTGAGCAATGAGTTATCAAGCGCAAAGCCTACCTACAATGGAAGAATAGAAACTCCAGGTCTAACTAGAATTGACTACAACAACGACGAAACAAAATATGCTGGACCAATATACATAGGTAAGCAGGCATCAGAAAGCAAACGTAAATTGGTCGACGCATTAGTGCACGAAGAGCTTGAGGCAAGAATCTGCTTAAACAAACATGGCTCTGAAAAATATTGGGCGTTAAACGATGCCGATAATGATAAAAGACATGAATATATCTATTGTGTAGTTGAAAAATTTATTAAAATAGAGGGACTATGAGTATGAACTTTGATGACATATACAACATTCTTTGGAATGGAACAAAAGACCAGATAAATGCTCTATCTGGTAAAGACATTGCGTTTCAATATACTCCTTCTTGCTCATATTTCGCCATACGGGTGAATCAAGAAATGTCTCGCGAGCACGGTGTTGACATCCTCCCAAACTGCGTAAAGCTACTTGGCAATAAGCATTCATTCAATGGAATCGAAAAATATGTCCTCCGATGAATTTCTGATCAGCTCCCCCACTTCGGTGGGGTTTTCTTTTATTCGGTTCGGTGACTCGTTTCCTATAAACGAGGCATAATAGAAAAACTTCCTGAATACTTAACCTGCGCAACGTGTATCTACGCAACATACCCCAACGATGACGGGCTTATTGAATGCCGCCGTTTTCCGCCAGAAATCTGGGTGATGAATGATGAATCGATCATCTGCACAAGACCGCAACTATCTCCAACCAACGGGTGTGGGGAACATACCCATATAGAAGACTACAACTAAGTGACAAAAGTCGATACTCCAACCATCGCACGAACCAAGCAAAGAAGCTCACATCGCATGCCACAAGCGAAGAGTGGCACCACCAAGCGGGCAGAGAAGCCCGAACCAAACTTGATGAAAGGAGTAAGTATGGCAGACAACGGCGACGATAATCAGCAACAACGAGGAAGTAATGGCGCTGATCCACAAGACCCAAGCGGTCCTAAAGGCAAGCCCAATGAAAACCAGAAACAAAACGTGAATCGCATGAGGCACGTATCAAAGATCTTGAAAAGCAACTAAAGCCCCTAAGAATCGTAAAGCTTCACTTAATGCTGATTTTGAAAAAGCGCTAAGCCAAGACGACGGTTTATGTTGTTTGATTACCAGTCAGTTTGTCACTGCTCCAAAACGATCAGCTATTGGAAACAAACCAGGAAACGTTTGATTACCAGTCAGTTTGTCACTGCTCCAAAACTCTAACTATTTTTCGAGCGGCAATGAATACGTTTGATTACCAGTCAGTTTGTCACTGCTCCAAAACACCTATACGACGACGCAACAGGAACCGTTAGTTTGATTACCAGTCAGTTTGTCACTGCTCCAAAACATATCGCAGGAGCGCAAGCCGTACTCATTGGTTTGATTACCAGTCAGTTTGTCACTGCTCCAAAACCTCTTGATGGGATTGTTGCCTCTAAGTGAGTTTGATTACCAGTCAGTTTGTCACTGCTCCAAAACCCCAAAGGCAACTGGAACTGGTCAGTTTGGGTTTGATTACCAGTCAGTTTGTCACTGCTCCAAAACACGCTGCATATACTAATGATCATGGATATGGTTTGATTACCAGTCAGTTTGTCACTGCTCCAAAACTTCTTGATGATTATATTGACAGCGTGGAAAGTTTGATTACCAGTCAGTTTGTCACTGCTCCAAAACTCCTCTGGCAGATTGCCGCCGCTTCCCGTTGTTTGATTACCAGTCAGTTTGTCACTGCTCCAAAACAAAGTGCCTGTAAAAGCCATTGTATCTGGTGTTTGATTACCAGTCAGTTTGTCACTGCTCCAAAACCCTATATGGCGAGACAAAGCACTAAGGAGAGTTTGATTACCAGTCAGTTTGTCACTGCTCCAAAACGGCGGGTGGTCTAATTTTGCCCCGTTCATAGTTTGATTAC
>UMIH01072430.1_pt1 | contig 13372 bp, 9 predicted proteins | sample 1965771 | NCBI WGS metagenome assembly UMIH01 (sample SAMEA4836120, study PRJEB28245) | human gut metagenome | biome: gut microbiome; material: fecal sample | place: Denmark | collected 2008
GTAAAAATCATTTTTATGCCGGCTAAAAAATGTTCTTACACATATACAAAAGATGAAGGGCATAAATACAGCCTCTTAATGAAAAATTTTTATTTTTCCTGCAAGAAATACCCTTTCATTAATACGAAACGCTGAGAGGTATTTTTACAGCCCCCTGAGGAAATTTTTTTATTTTTTCGGTTAATTGAATACTTAAAAACAAAAAACACTCACCTATTCCAGGTGAATGCCTTATCAAAATTTCCTTATTTTGTTGTCTGTGACGCTTGCTCAGATATGCTTGCGTATCTGCTAAAATGTAATTGCCAGCAATTATATTTTCACGTGGGTATGGGGACGTAATCCCCATCAAGATCTGCTACTCGTAAGTAATACAAAATTGTCAAAATGACAATACTGTATTACACGGGTGGATCTTGCTCTGGTTATAACGTATGAATTCATACAATAATAGGCCCAAATGGGCACTTTCACCATTTGGGCCTATATATTGTAAGTCTTTCGGATAAAAGAGTAAAAAGTAACTGTCCAAACTGTATGTTTTTATCATAGAATTGATTTTATTGGGGCCGGTATAGATTTGCTATATTTATTTATCTTCTTGACACAGACAAATAACTGATCCAAATTTATTATTAGAAATCACATTTTTATTTGTCACTTTCGCACATTTTAATATATACTAGATTTAGGAGGTGTTTTTATGCCGATATTAAATCAACCATTTCAAGGACAATTAGGTAATGTTCTTATAGACAAAATTGAAAACTATGATTATTCTAGCCTTACTATTTTTTCTGCCTTCGCCAAAAACAGTGGTGTACTCAGATTAAAATCCTCATTGGAAAAGTTCAAGAAATCAACTGGGCACATCAAAGCATTTATAGGAATAGATCTAGATGGTACTTCCTACGAAGCACTTTTGAACCTATTTTCTCTATGCGATGAATTGTACGTTATTCACTCCGAAAATATATCAACCACATATCACAGTAAAATCTATCTATTAGAAAATGCTACTTGTGCATGGTGTGCCATCGGATCAAACAATCTAACCGGAGGGGGATTATGGACAAATTTTGAAAGTACTTCAATCCAGGAATACTCATTACCTACACAAAAAAGTGAACTAGACAATATTTATTCAATAATTAATAAATATTCTGATGATTCATATATTTGTTCTACTAAAATCGAATCAATAAACGACATTAATACTTTGCTAGATTCCAATTACATAAACAAAGAGGTTTCACAAAAAATCACAACAATCAAAAAAAGAACAATAGAAAAAGCAAATCAAAAAAAGAATCATCTATTTGGTTCTGAAAAAGTATCTATTCCTATTAGCATAACTAAAGAACGACCAAGGAAATTGTTCTCTAAGGCAAAAACAACTACAGATGTCGATTTTATTGTTGATTTGCCAACTACTACACCAGCATTTACAAATGAACAGTTTTGGTTTGAGATGCGTAAATCCACTGGTGGGTCGAGAAATATTCTTGATTTATCAAAGCTTGGACAAATTGTAGAAGGCTCCGTTATAGGAACTCCATATGAATATACAGATCCCCATCGTATGTATGGAGGAGTTAAATTCTTTGAAATTGATCCAGAAGATACTACCAGAGAAAAAGATATTACCATCAATTACTTGGGAAAAGACTACTTTCCTTCCACAATTAAATTTGCTCCTAATAATGGTAGTTGGAGAATTCAATTAAAGGGCAAACCAACAGATGGTACTGATGAATTATCAAAATTTGGAAACCGTGGAGATTTTGTCTTCAAAATTCTTGTTTTTGAAAAAATTACCCCTGACTACTATGTTCTCTCACTCCTAGACAATAGTGAATTAGATAATATTAAATCACTCAGTCGCGTATGGGGAAAAAACGGAAGTGGTGCTGCCTCTAAAGCATACGGAATGTTATAATATTTTTATGGAACAGTGATTAAAACCACTGTTCCACTTCTTTTTTCGTATAATATTTATCAAAAGTACTTGCGATCTCTTTTATTTGCTCTGTAGATAGACCATACATAGCTCCTACTAAGCAATCCAACTCTGAAATAATCTGTTTTCGACTTTTTTTTGTGCTGTCACAAATATCGTTATTCTCAAATAAAGCACTCACTCTTTTATCTTTGGCATATAAGTACTTAATTCTCGCATATACATGATTTCGTATTGTATCCTCTTTATCCTGAAATACAATTACTGATTCATATATTTCTTTCTTTGGTACAGGTATTTGTTTAATTATAGTTTGAGTTAAGTCTAATCCTGCCATCTTCAATCTGACTATATAATCAAATATTATTGAATTAAACAAGACAAGTATTTGTAGCATATCATCAATATTGTCTAACTGAAGTATTTGTATTGACTGGCATGTAGGTATTAAAGGTAACAATGTTGCCAGCATAGTTCTTCGATTTGTTGCAGAAGTCAAGCTTCTCCATGCAATAATATAGCCCTCATGAAAGTTTTTTGAAAGATTATCCCAAATTTCACTTTTAATATAAAATCTCGCTTCAGGATATTCCGTGCCTGTAACATCGTCGATTGGTATTGCTGTAGCCTTATTCTTATATTTTTCGTTTTCATTCATACCCTTGAATGTAGCATAATTTCCCGTATAAAGTTCAATAAACTTTCCTTCATAAATAGGTAAATAGCCCATTTTTTTCTCACGTAATATATGCTGTGAGTGATTAGTAAGATGTACTAACCTTCCGAAACGACAACCAGTATATTCATTTCCAAAGGTAGGATTATTATTATAAACACTACATAAAAAATCTAATTCTTCATTACTTGTTATATTCGGTAACATACCAGTTTCAGGATTTAACACCCTAAGCATTTCATTTGATATTGTTATTTTATCTTTAACATAGAATTCTCTATAATCATCTATATCTACTGCTATTTGTAAATCTTTTTTATTATCATTGCTATAATATACAACAGAAAATTCCTCTCTCGAATCAATATTAAAAATCTTTTTTCGATTCATAAACATATAAATTTCATAGATTTTTTTAGAAGCCATACTATGTTTCATAAATTCACTATAGACCGGCATTTTCAATAATGAGCTTTTTACAATCATTCCTACAATACCTTTTTTTGATATATGTTTTAATGCATACTCTGTAAACAAAGCGTATGTATTAAGTTCACCCACCCTTGTATCAATAAATACCTCCTGCTTTTTTATATCTTCCTTTGCAATCTTATAGTCTTCTAGAATTGACCGATAAAATTTTTGATTTGTCTCAAGAGCATTATTTACAACATTCTCTCGATTTTTCTTAGAAGCTATCAAATGTATATCCATGTAGTGAGAAAGGAATTTTTTTTCTTCAAAGCGAATTTTTTCCCAAGGTGGATTACCAATTACAACGTCATACGACTCACTAATATCAATAGCTAAATCAGAGTTATAATACCTTCCACTTAAGGCCATAGAAAACGCTTTCGTAGATTTCTGGGAATTACTCACAGTTAGCAATGGATTTCCTAAAATAATATGTTGCGCATTATTTCCTACATGTTCTTCTATTAACCTAGACCTTGTAATCATAATTGCAATCGGATCAACATCCACTCCAACCAGTTTCACTTTAATACCATAATCTTTACATACTTTATATGCTGCAATCAAAAATGCTCCTCCGCCACAAGAGAAATCTGCTACACTAATAATATTCGGATTAGTTATACAATTCACCAAGTATTCATCTATAGCTTTTTTAGTAATTTCATAAGCAAATTCTTCCTGTGTATAATAAGAGCCCAACGTATCTCTACTATTCTTTCCTCCTGAAAATTCAACAAGATTATTACACATACGATAATCAACCGATAAATATGCTTGATATACCGCATTAATATCAATTTGAGTTTCATCATCTATAATCCTTGCAATTTCTTCAGCGATATTTTCGGTTGCAGGATAACTAAAAAGTAAATTCAAATTATCTTTTGATTCCAATCCTAAACTTATCGCTCGTTCTTTTACCCTATCAACTTTTCCAGTTGTATTCTTTATCGCCACTAAAAGAAATGCCACATATGAATATACCGTAAACAACTCTCTTATTTCTTCCCAGTTTTTTTCTTCACTGTTCTGATTAATATATGCAGACACTACTTGTCTAAACTGATTTACCATACTTCTTTAATTCACCATCCTCGTAAATAATAAACGGTTTATCCTTAAAAACACCACAATGAATCAAATTGAACTTACTTTTTAACCACTGATCAATATCTAGTTGTTTTCCATAAACACTTTCAAACGATTCAATCAGTTCATCGCTGTTTATCTTCTCTTTAACAACACCTGTTGTCACTGAATATCCCATTTCATGCAATAAGTAGTTATGAATAATTAAATCTTTATATTTTTCCAATGTATGTTGCATCATAAAAAAAGATTGACATATTTGTTCTACCAAACTTGTTGGACTTATTTTCAAATCTTTAGCCACATATTCTAGCATACCATCACACCCCAAAGAAGCTTTTGATGTTCGTGATCGTTTTAACATGCAGGCATCATCAAGAAGTTTTGCAAGATATTTATCAAATTTAGTAATATCAACCTCCTGAACTGTCTTTATTCTAAAAGCGCATTCTCCAACTGCTTTAGACAAAGCATTTCTTTCAACTTCATTCAAAGAAAACTCAGACAAAATTATTTCATCACATTGACTTTCTACTTCCAATTTAAGTAATTCATTCAGTATATCACTTTTAAATAACTCCCATGCTTGTTGATTCAAATCAATTTCATTTCCCACCTGTGTAACATCAATATATTCAAGGTTATTTGGTCTAGATTGTAAGTGTTTACATTTCAAATCCACACACAACCTTGCCTTCCTTTCTAATACTGTCGAGCACAAAAGAGTCGGCTCTACAGGAATGCGTCCTATATACCCTGCTGCAATGGTTAATTTAGGAGATATAGTCCTTACATAATTGGCAGCTAACCTTGAATTAAGAAATGCCATATGTGCATATTCATTACCTTGTAGTATTCTTATTCCTGGTCCTGAAGCAATAAAAATTTGATTGTTTAGCAATAATCTTACATTTAATCCTGCAGTTCCTGTATCACTAAACACTAACTGCGTTTTTCCAAAATATTTTATATTTCTTAATGCAGACCCTTTCTGTTTCTTGATATATTCTCCATTTTCTCCCCACTTTACAACGCTGTTATTTAATCCTTCCCAGCGACAATATCCTCCCCCCTTACTTACTGGAATCCATTCTTTTTCACCAAAATGTTCCCAAAAATACCCTACTAATTCTTTAGCATTTCCGGTCGATGTCCCTTGCATTGGAACCGCTGAAGAACTATATTGTTCCTTATCCTCATAATTCATATCTAATGCATTGTTATCAGAAAGGACAAAACCATTCACCCCATTTAATTTGTCTTGATTAATTTCAAATAAACCTTCTTTTGTTATTAATTTTTTTATCTTATCCGACAATGACTCCACAGAAAGATTTATAATTTTAACACATGGAACTCTTTTTTGATTTTTCTTTTCAAATACAATCAAAGAGACATTTGATTTTTCTCCACTTAAATCTATAAATGCGCCTGAACCCAAATTCGCAATATATCGAAAATAATATTCACTCACGTATTTTTCTCTAGCTTCTGAAAATGATTTCAAATACATCCATGCATTTTGTGATACAATTCCGCAAACACCATCCGCACATAAAAGATTACCTATGGCTTCCATAAACGCAACACAAGTATCGCAATTTGCTAAGGGATAATTCATCTTCAAAAAATTCTTTTGTTCCTTAGACATACCTTTTATTGACGCAAATGGAGGATTTGTTACTATTACTTTAGCGTTACCTAATGCTTTATCATGTTCCACAATATCTCCACTCAAAATATTACACACTATCCTATTATCTTTTGCCAAAGAACCAACAGTGACATCTTTTTCCATTGCACAAAAAATATTAGGAATTATCTTTTTCCATACATCAAAAGATGCTTTACCACCTTTCTCTCGAATTATAGAAAGTGCTTTTATTCTAATATTCACCACAGCAATTTTGGCAATAATATCATCAATATCATACCCATATAGCTTTTTTGCTTGAGATATGACTGTATTCTCAACATCAACTTCTGTACATCCAGCACACAAAAATTCTAAACATTCAACAAGAAAATTGCCTCCGCCCAAACACGGATCAAGTATTTTTTTTGCTAAAGACAATTCTTCTATATGGTGAACAATAAAATCTATCATATATTTTTCTGTAAAAAACTGTGTATTACTATAATCACTATTATCAATAATTCTATTTGAATATTGATAAGCCCACGAAACAACACTCTCCACTTCCTTGTTATTTTTATATAATTTGATAAATTCAACTGCCATATCTAGAATTTCTTTGTCAATCTCATATGGATTAACCTTACCTGAAATATCAAAAAAAATTTGATTGATAATCTCTAATTCACTTTCATTTGTTCCGATATAAGTTGAACATAGAACACCTGAAAGAATTGACAAAACATATATCTTTTTATCAGATTCTATAAATTCATATTGCTCTGCCTTTTTATACATGCATTTTAATACTTTTTTTAAATCAGTTCTCACAAGTGAGTATGACTTTTTTTTCTCCATTATTGGGTTCTTTTTTCGTGCATCCGCTGGTCTTACAGCATTTTCAGGAACCACCCACATATTTCCTATAATTTTTGCGCCATTAATCCTTCCTTCATGACACAAGATTTGCACTCTTCGTTTACTAATATTCCATTTATTTGAAACATCTTGTATAGACAAATAATCCATAAGTATAATCTCCTTATATATCAAATCTTCTTTATTATAATCTCACCCGCGAATATTATCAACATTTTTCTCATCATTTTCATACTATCACTTGCCTAAATATATAAAAGAAACGAACCACTCTAGAAATGTTAAGTCGTTCCAGACATTGACATTTCCAGAGTGGTTCGCTGTAAGGTAACCAAGGAAACTTATGGCAAATTCTCTCACATCATGCTTATGTGCATTTGGAATTTCTCATTTTAGCTTGTACCTAAAGTCATTAATGGAAGGCCCTGTTTTAGTGAGGTAAGATTTGCAATTAGGATACTTCCGCAAGAGGAGCCTGCATTCTACAGTAAACATGTTCACTTAATCAGTAAGTCCTTTCCATACTATATTATTCAATTCCGAAACTGTTAATTCTCCAGATTGGAATTTAGTCCACGCTCCTACATAGTCAACATTACTGGTTAACGCTTTTATTTCAAATTCTTTATTAGGAATATATTCTGTTGCTATCACTTGATTAATTTTCATAAGAACATTTTGAAGCATCTGCATTTTAAATAACTTCATTTGGATTTCCTTATACAAAATATAACTATCCGACAAACCATCCGTTCCAAAACTCCAACCAATGTTTCTCACCTTTTTTAAGAACCTTTTTCTGTTTTTATCTGCATGTACGCTAAAATCATATGCAGGCTCAGTGTTTATTAATTCTAGAGAATTAGATGTAATATCATATTTTCCCAAATGTTTTACAAGGTTTTTAAAGTAATTTCTTTTATATCCAAATTCCTTTAAGTCAAAAGTAATTAATTTACCTTCTTCAATATTGAATTCAGAGATTCCATTTGAATAAGTCTTTGAGTAAAACTTACCTTTCTTTGGAATTCCTTTTACTTCTCCTATATGAATAGCGCTTAGTTTTTTAATTTCTTTTCCATTCGCATCAGATTCGTTAATATAATCTGGCTTTACGAAAATATATGCCTTTCCATAAACAGCCATGCTATAAAGGACTCTATCAATAGATTGACTAAACTCATATGAAAAATCATAATGCCTACCGTTTCCAAATAATTCTACAATCTCTTTATCATCTGGAATGATTATATAGAAATCTCTTCTATTAATTTTTTCTTCGCTTAACGAATACTCATAACCTGAAAACAACTCACTGTAAAAACTATGCGAATAAATGTTATCAATGGGACGTTTATATACTTTTTCCATCTTCCTTTTTATTCTTAATATATTATTCATTCAAATCATCCTCCCACGAAAATCTAGTGTGAAATCTCTTTTCCTTAGGGAGTAGCGGATTAATACATATAACCCAAAATACTTCGGATGGATCTGTCGTAAATCCCATATCTAAAAAATTTGAGCAAAATGCTTTAATAATTTTACTATCAGTCTTTATCTCTTGTCTGAACATAACATATTCCGTTTCAATAGTAGCAGACTCTCTTATTGCATTTGCGACAAATTGATTCCACTTTGTTTCAAGGATATCTCTTGCCCCTATACCAAAAAGGAATTTATTTCTCCGTGATGCAAATTCGATTAATTGAGCTGCAAGCTCTGTTGACTTCTCCTCATCCTCTTTTACATTAAGTACAATTTTTGAAGCTTCTTTTACGATACTACACCATTCTACATCTTTAAAAAATTCGCCCCACAATATTCCAAGTCCACCAATTTGTGCCCATTCAACAATCGGAGACGTAAACATATAATATGCATATTCTACTCTATATAAATCTTTGTTCTTTATAAAATCCGTTCTGATATACTCCTGGTATAAAAGCATTATCTTTGTTAAAATCTCAAAATCTTTTTCAAATTGCTTTTTATCTGAGTTGACAATAGCCTCAACCGTATCTTCTGCAATATGGTTATAGCACTCACCTAAAAAGTCAGGATATTCTTCTCTTCTATCCCAATTTTTAATTGCAAAAGCACTTGAACATTTTAGCAACATTTCTGGAAGTTCTTTTTTACATTCCAAAAATTTTTCTTCTACTCCTGCTAATCTACTGCCATCCCATTTATCTGCAGAATCCAAATGATATTTATTTAAATTCTTTTCTACCTGATTTGCAAACTTAAAGAAATTTGACAACTTAGACTCATATTCATAGAATCTCGTAAGCATAATGCACGCTTCATAATACATATTTTTTTCAACAAAAAAACTACTCAATGAATATGCCTGTTCGACCCCTTCTTTAACCATATCAAATAAGGTATTTACATAAACAAACTCCTCTTTTGCCACATACTGCTTAATTAACCAATCAGGAGTGAGCCGATGTCCTTCTGCATAAACCTCAGTTATCATCTTCTTATATATTTCTATATAATTTCTTCCCCTAATTGCCTTTATAGAGTTGTATCTCTTTCCGGTGTCAATTCCTTTTATAACCGATTTGCTTATTGCATTAATATCAAGATTACTAAAATACTTACTTGACTCCAATATTATATCCAAATATAAAAGAGAAATATATTCGACAATTCCTGCAAAGGCAACATTTTCTTCTATTTTAGTGTTATCTACAAAACTTTGAATAACACTTTTTAGCCAATCAATTTGTCCTGCATAGTAATTTGCCTCTTTTTGTTCTATTGCGGATTTACAAACTGACTCAAAGACTGAAAAATAACTATATAAAGTCCCCCAGTCATTCCTTTTAATCAAATAATTTACACATGCATGATTTATTGACATTAATTCATCTTCGAACCAATAAAAATCAGGTTTTTCCTTTGGTCTTAATGAGGTGCCTGTTCTTAACGCCATTGAGGTTTCCGTGTCATTAGCAAAATGCCACTTCTGATATACTCCTTTTCTCCTAAACCACAATGAATCTCTCGAAATATGCCTCTTAATAAGCCAATACTGTTCAATAAGGTCTAGATTCGTACACATAAAATTAAGAATAGATGAGCTATCTGCCGAATCAGGATTACATCCATATTTTTGAATAACTTTTAGTAATTCAATTCTATCTGATGCAATCTTACAAAAGTGATTTTGATAATTTGCATCTGATGCATACAGTTCTCGATTAAGACTTTTGGTAATCACTCTTCCTAATGCAATATAAGCATCATCTGATACTCTAAATACATCTGACAACTGGTATGTTCTATTTCCAGTTATTCCAAAAGAAATAACGACCACTATTGACCATATAATTAATGTACCGGCAGATACCCAACCAACGTCATATCCCATTAATAATTCAACAAGTATAATTGTTCCATATATTATACAACTACTAATGGCATTTAAACACTTTACCGTCAACCTATCATATTGAAAGGCAATAGCTATTTTTTCTGGAGCATTAGCATATCTTGTAGAATATATACTTGAAATATTAGAGCAATACAATCCTAAAATAACACCTGCAACGCCTAATTCTCCAATAAGTACATCTGACAAAATATTACTATTTATAACCAGTATCACGCCAATGCTAAGTAACAGTTTATCCAACAAACCAAGAATTGTTGCTAATATTATTCCCTTAATAACACCAGAAACAAATCTCTCCAAAAGAAGTCTGTTAAACGACCAATATTCCTTAGATGACTGTCTTCGACTTTCCAAAGTAAAGCGTATCTTTTTAAGTTTAAAAATCCAATTTAATAGTATCTTTCTTATTTTCCAATATCTTTTAGTTTTCAATAGTGTCTATCCCATCTTCTAATTTCACAATAGTGCAATAGATTGCCATGTCTCACAATCTCTCAAAACATCAAGTATGTTTCCCATTGATACGCTCGTCCACATTTTATAACATTCAAGAGCGGTCTCAATATCCTTACTCATAATACACTCTAACATCTGAATACTTCTTATCAGTATTATCATATAGGTGAAACGAGTATCCTCTCAAACGATAAAACCCAATTGTTTTTAATACTTTCTCTACATCTTCACGAGATGTAATCTCCATTCCTGCATCTGCATAAGATTGCACTTGTTGTTCTATTGTTAATATTTGTTTTGGATACTGATACATAAAACACCCCATAAATAAAAAAATCCCACCGGGTTGCGCATGAAAAATCAGAGGCGTGGTGGTTTCTGTTAATATTATTATACAGTTTCCGATGTTGCTGTCAAGATTTCTTTTGTAAAAAATCAGCAACTTCCTATTTTTTTGAGATTATGCTTGCATTTAACATTTTCTAATTTTCAAAACATATCTTTTGTAGTTCCCTACATTTTAATTACCGATTCGATCTTCCAAAGGTATAAATAAGGTGTAAATTGTTCGTCTCCATCTCAGAAATCCTACAAAATCAAGGCTTTCTCGCCATACTTTAAACATTGCCGTGGCAAATGAAAAGTACTTTAATCATAGTTTTGTTTCTCCTTGTTTTGCCCCGGAATGCCCTGTTTTGCGAGGGTTTCTGAGAATTTGTAAAATGTGTGTTTTAACTGACATCTTGGCAAAATAGGGCAAGATGGAGCAAGTTGGTACTACCTGTTAGTAGTAAAGTTGGTAGTAAAACGGAGTTAGCTTACTACTAAGGATTTTCACAATATCACTTAACTACTTTGAGTGCATCCTTGTCTGGCATTTCAAAATGCTTTAGCTTTTCACTATTTTTTAATATCTGATAACACGAAGATGATGTAAGCGAAAGTAACTTTATAACTGCCACACCAAAATATAGACAAACACCTGTAGAGCAAGCATATTCACTTATGATGCCATGTGCAATTTCATTTCGTATATTAGCACCCGATTGCTCATTTAGCAGCCCTCTAAATGTAAACAAAATATCATTATCATAGCAATCTAATAATTCTGGCAAAGAAAAAATTGAACTCAATACCTTTTCCATTGACGAACCATCTTTTTCCAATGTTACTGCTAAGCCTCCAACCTCTCGAGCAATATTTCTAAAAAGGTTTTCTACCTGTGGTGCAAGAATGTGTAATGCTTCATAATAATCTCCGTTCAAAAACATGTATAATCCGCTTTGAAAAATTCTTTCTCTTCCATCTGGAATAATTGGATTATCTTTAACCAAAAACTCCACCATATATTTATTAATAACAAATTTATCTCTTATTATAAGCAAAGCATTCCTCATCCAAATATCACCCGTAACTTTTTGCTTTTCCAATGCATTTTGATACATATGTAGTTCCATAAGTTTCGGATCTTTTTCTGGATCATGAATATCAAGTGGTTGTAATTCCAGCACTGTTTGTCCTTGAGCATTTATTAAACTCTTACCAAACAAATGTGAAATCGGATTATCTTTAAATTCTTCTATTACACGTTTTTTAATATCCTCCTGCTTTTCAAACACAAACATTTGAGTCAGCCGAATTACACATTCCTCAAACGATAGACCTTCCATATTAACTTTAAGGTTGTCGACAACACCTTTAATATCTAATTTAATAGAAAACGGCACCATTATTTTGGGGATTTCTCTCTGAATTTCAACAAGCCTTTTATGAGTAGTTTCTGCCTTTTCCGGCTCTCCATTATTCCGATATAATATTATTCCTTTTTGAAAAAAATTAACAGTTCTTAACGCTCCTTGTATATCCTTCTGAAATATTTTCTCAGCAAATTTTATATAATAATCTGCCAACAAAATATTATTTTGCGTTGCTTCTTCTTTTCTCTGCAATTTAAATAAACATTCCACTTTTAACTCATAAGCTTGTTCTACCTTTGCAATATTATCGTTGTTTTCTTCAATCAAATCATCTAATACTTTCAAAATTACCGATACGTCAAAATGCTTTTGTTCAAAGAACAATTCCATTACTCTCAATGAAAAAAAGCCCTCTGTACTTGCTGCCCTAGTATCTATAAACTCCTTAAACCACTCTTGTATTTTGTTATACAATGCAGTTTGCTTTGTTTGCGCCGAAATACACACTGCTCTGCGAATCATATCAAGCGTACCAATATTATCTTCGTCTTTATACCACAGCTTAAATAATTGCCAATATGCATCTGCTGCAATTTTAACTGCATCAAATTTCTTTTTCTTAGTCCACAGTAGATCTGCAATCAACGCACGTAAGATCAAAGGCATTTTATCCAATTCCAAATTCTGTAACACCAAATAATCATGTTCAGATATATCATCTATCGAAAAAGTCCGACTACCATCGGACATTACAAACATTGGATGAAATTCTATTCCTTTATTATTAATTTTTGTTCCTATAGAAGATATATTCCTCAACAAATCAAAAATATATTTTTCGTTCTCATCTAATTCTTCCCTAGCTTCTTCAGTAAACAAATTGGCCGACAGCGAATGTCTTCTATTCACTACAATTTTATTCAATAATTCATATATATATTCATTATCTCATCTCCAAATCGCAACTTATCCTGTATCATATTATATCGTCTTTTTCACTTCTTTTCCACAGAAAAAAAACGCCCCAGCCTAAGCCAGAGCGTCATCCCTCTTCTATATTAAACTACCTTAAACATCTTCTGCGACATCGGTTTCT
>UMIH01056368.1_pt1 | contig 13358 bp, 10 predicted proteins | sample 1965771 | NCBI WGS metagenome assembly UMIH01 (sample SAMEA4836120, study PRJEB28245) | human gut metagenome | biome: gut microbiome; material: fecal sample | place: Denmark | collected 2008
CTACAGATAGGTAAGACTCCTATTGTTGTGCCGCGTCAGCACCAGTTCAACGAGCATGTAAATAACCACCAGGTTGAGTTTGCAAGGAATGTTGCTCAGAGAATGGGAACGATTATTCCGGTGGAGGACATTAATACACTGGGAGATATCATAACGAACTATGATCAGATTGTTGCCGGCATGGGGCATGGTATGAGTAGTAATAATGCCAAGTTTAATGAGAAACTTGAAAAACTGGTAGATGAATTGTATTGAGGATGGATGGATGAGAAAAGTTGGAATCATGTCGATGCAGCGCATTGCAAACTACGGTTCGTTTTTGCAGGCATATGCATTGAAGCAGCTAATTGAGGAAGTTGGCTGTAATGTAGAATTTGTGGACTACCATGTAGGTGCTCCAGTAATTGCAGAAAATGCAGATAGTAAAAATAAGGTTGTCCGAAAGATAGAAAAGGGGCTGGAAACTTTTCGGTATCGGGCTCCTCTTGCACACAAATTATCGTTCATCCGATATAAACAGTCCTTTGCTAGAAAGTATATGCCGCTTTTGGGAATTGCAGACGAAATGAACTACAATCCGACAGTGGATTGTCTTGTGATTGGCAGTGACGAGGTTTTTAACTGTATTCAAAAGAATTCCAATGTGGGCTATTCGCCAGAATTGTTTGGAAAAAATAACCATGCGAAGAAACTTATCACTTATGCAGCGTCTTTCGGTAATACCACATTGGAAAAGCTGGAAAAGTATAAAAAGGCCACTGAAGTCGGAACTTTGTTGAAGAAGTTTGACGCGATTTCTGTACGAGATGCTAATTCAGGAACTATTGTAGAACAGCTCACTGGGAAAGAACCAGTGTACAATCTGGATCCGGTTCTGACCTATGATTACATGAACTACTGCGACAAAATCCCACAGGTTCAGGCTAATGAGAAGTATTTGATTCTGTACGCGTATGCAGGTCGTATTTCCAATGATGAGGCAGATTGGATTGCTGCTTATGCAAAGAAAAAGAATTTGAAGGTATATGCAATTGGTGGTATCCAAAAATGTGCAGACCGATTTGTGGACTGCTCACCCTTTGAGGTTCTGGCCTATTTCAGAAATGCAGAAGAAGTTATTACCGATACCTTCCACGGCAGCATCTTCTCGGTGATCACACATCGGCCGTTTACAACATTGATTCGCAAGAGTGTAGGTAACAGCTATGGTAATGAAGAAAAGTTGAGCGATTTGCTAAAGCGACTGGGACTGGCCAATCGGATGACAACGAAAATTGAAGATACAGAAAACATCAATGAAAAGGCGATTGATTACGCGAAAGTTGATGAGCAGTTGAAAGCACATAGAGAAGTGGCGAAGGAGTATCTGAGAAAAAATTTAGAGGAATAAAATGGAGAACATATCGAGGATAAAAGAGAAATGTGTGGGATGTAAAAGCTGTGAGCAAAGCTGCCCAAAACACTGTATCTCTATGGTAGAAAACAAAGAGGGATTTTGGTATCCGTCTGTTGATGAAAAAAGCTGCATCGAGTGCAAGGTGTGCTTGAAAAAGTGTCCAGTAGAAAATACGGGATTTCATCGGAATGAGCCACATAAAGTTTGGGCGTGGCGCAATAAAAATGATGTGGATATTATGCGCTCTGCATCTGGCGGTGCGGCGGATAGTGCAGCGAAAACTATATTGCAAATGGGCGGTGTGGTTTATGGTGCTGCCTATGACGAGCAGCTGGCAGTAAGCCACATTGAAGTGACAGATGAAGCAGAAAGAGAGAAACTACAGTCCTCTAAGTATGTTCAGTCTGACCCGAAAGATAGCTACACAAAGGTCAAACAGCGTTTGTCAGAGGGAAAAACGGTACTTTTTACAGGAACTCCCTGCCAGATTGCAGGTCTGTATGCTTTTTTGGGCGGCAATCCAGAAAATCTATATACAGTTGACCTGATTTGCCACGGTGTGCCTTCGCCGAAGTTCTTCAAAAAGTATCTGGAATACCAGAACAAGCAGACGGCTGGCAGAGTAATCTATTTCAACTTCCGTTCCAAAGACAAGAGAGGTTGGGGAACACAATACCTGCTAAAGACAAAGACAAAGACAAAGACAAAGACACTCTCCCTTGATCGCTATGGAAAACATTTTATGGATGGCGACTGCTATAGAGAGAGCTGTTATCAGTGTGCTTATGCTAATACGAGCCGTGTAGGAGATTTGACAGTGGGTGATTTCTGGGGAATTGCAAAGAGCCATCCGAGCTTCAATTCTCCAAAGGGCGTGTCCAGTGTATTTGTAAATACCGAAAAAGGTCAAAAGCTCTTTGAAATGATGCGAGTTCTTGCAGAAGTAGAAGAAGCAACGTTGGAAGAGGGCATGGTGAAGCAGCATAATCTGGTGCAGCCGAGCAACAGGCCTGTGACCAGAGATACTTTCTATAAGAGCATCGATGAACCAGGCTTTATAAAGAATATAAAGGTTGGCTTTCAGCCAAAAGCACGGTTGAAATCTGTGCTGCCGAATAAACTGATTCAAAAAATCAAATCTCTTTGAGATTTTGTGGAGGAAGAATACATGGGAGAGCCTATAAGAGTTTTGCATATCTTGCAGCGAATGGAAGCTGGCGGTACGCAGGCTTTGTTGATGAATATATACCGGAAAATTGACAGAACGAAAGTACAGTTTGATTTTTTGGTCGTTTATAAGGAAAAACAGTTTTACGATGATGAAATTGAAAAAATGGGTGGACATGTTTACAAACTGTCTTTCCGGGAGGATTTGAACCTTCCTAAATTTCAAAAAGATTTGGCAGGTTTCTTTGCTCAGCATCACGAATATAAAATTGTTCATTGTCACGCCTACACGATTGGATATTTCTGCCTGAAAGCTGCAAAGAAAGCAGGTATCCCCGTCAGAATTGCTCATTCACATAATAATGAGACAGTACACGATATAAAATATTTACCGAAGCTGTTCATGCAGCGAATGTTTACCAAAAACGCAACAGATCTTTTCGCCTGTTCTGAGGAAGCTGGAAAATATCTGTTCAAAGACAAGCCGTTTCAAGTGCTGAAAAATGCGATTGATTCGCAGAACTTTATTGCGGATGCGGATACCAGAAATGAAATCAGGAAAGAACTGGGGTTAAAGGATAAATTTGTTGTCGGCCATGTTGGCCGCCTGCATCCTCAGAAAAACCATGATTTCCTGATTGATGTTTTTGCAGAGCTCAAGAAGAAAAAGCCTGACGCTGAATTGATCCTTGTTGGAACCGGACCATTAGAGGAAAAAGTGAAAAGCAAAGTGGCAGAAAAAGGACTTTCGGATTGTGTGCATTTTCTTGGAAATAGAAAGGATATGAACAGAATTTATCAAGCGATGGATGTGTTTGTTTTCCCATCTTTGTTTGAAGGTCTGGGTATTGTTGCAATTGAAGCACAGGCAGCAGGAGTGCCTATTGTCTGCTCTGAGGGGCTGCCACCGGAAACAGATATTACGCCGATATACCGGAAACTATTACTGAGCGATGGCGCAGAAAAGTGGGCGAATGCAGCACTTGAAATGGCACAGAATCTGAAAGCACATACCAATATGCAGCAGTATGTGATTGATGCAGGATTTGATATGGACGCAACTGCAAAATATATGGAAAGTTATTATTTGAACCGATGGAGAACTGCCTGAGATGAATAAAAAAGTAGGTTTCTTAATAATGAATTTTGAAAGCGGCGGAGGTACTGAGAGAGTTACATCTGTCATTGCAAATGAGTTAGTAAAAAAAAATTTTGATGTGAGGATTATCAGTTGTCAGCATGGAAACTCTTGCAAATTTGAAATAGATAAAAACATTAAACTTTACTCACTAAATGGAGAAAAATGCGAGAATTCAGCTTTGAGAAAAATCTATGTCGAAAAGCAATTGATTAAATATGTAAAAGAAGAACAGATTGACATCATGATAGCAGTCGATGTAGCGTTATATCTTTATTTGATTCCTTTGCAGATAAAGAAAATATGTAAATGTATCGCATGGGAACATTTTAACTATTATATAAGCCCTAATAAACTGGTCAAATATGCCAGAAAACTGGCGGCAGAACATGCTGATTGTGTTGTGGTATTAGGCAAGAATGATTTAAATAACTACTTGACACAATACAAATATTGCAAAAATGTGACATATATTTATAACCCAATTGCAGTTGATACAAGCGAAAGTACGCCGTTGACACAAAAACGTGCGATTGCAGTTGGACGTTTAAGTAGACAAAAGGGCTTTGATATGCTGGTTGAGGCTTGGGCCTTGATTGAAAAGGAAGTCCCGGACTGGAAATTAGATATTTATGGACAAGGACCGCTTCAAAAAGAACTTCAGGGGCAGATTGACGGACTGGGGCTCAGGAATATAGAACTAAAAGGATTTTCTGATGATATTCATAAAGAATATATGGAATCGTCCTTGTTTTTTTTATCTTCGCGTTATGAGGGGTTTGTGCTAGTTCTGATGGAAGCAATGGCAACAGGACTCCCGGCTGTTAGCTTTCGTTGTAAGGAAGGACCTGAAGAAACGATTGATAATGGTATCAATGGATACCTAGTAGAAGAAGGAAATGTTCAGCAGTTCGCAGATTGTGCGATAAAACTGATGAAAAATGAAACGTTGCTAAAGCAATTTGCGTCAAAAACAAAAAAGGATTTGGATCGTTTCAATACAGCCGCAATTATAAACCAGTGGGTTGAACTCTTAAGAAATATGTAAAGCAAATCAAAAAAGCGGAACAGGAGATAGAATGAAAATATTATTTACAATTAGGAGCCTTACAGGAGGTGGAGCCGAAAGAGTTGTTTCAGTTTTATCTGGCTTATTGGCTGATGTTGGCGAAGACGTTCATATTATTACATATAAAACGTCAGAGAGAGACTATTCTATTTCTGAAAAGGTACAGATACATGAAATGCCACAACGAAAGGATAGTACAATAACAAAAGGAATGAGAATCTTTGATATGAGAAAAATTATCAAAGAAATCCAGCCTGATGTAATTATTCCGTTTGTTGGAACCGTTCTGTATGTGTCTTGGCTTGCAATCACAGGAATGAAAATTCCGTTTGTTTTGACCATCAGAAATAATCCGTGGACAATGCCAGAAAAAAGATTGTTAAGAAATTTTCGCGATTACCTGGCTAAGAAATCTTGTGCCATTCTGGTTCAAAATGAAGAGCAATCGGAATATTTTTCAGCCAATTTAAGAAAAAAGTGCTTTGTTGTTCCCAATCCTCTTTCATCAAAGTTTATTGATAATCATAAAGAAATTTATAGTAGGAAAATTTCTAAAATAATTGCAGTAGGCAGACTTCACGAACAAAAAAATTATCCGCTTCTTCTGAAAGCTATGGTTGATATTACAAAGATAAAATCTGAAATTACACTGGATATTTTCGGTGAGGGAAATCAAAAGAAATACCTTGAAGGTTTAGTCGATGAATATGGACTTGCTAATCATGTTTTTTTACGGGGGAGAAGCCAGAGCATCGAGAAACAGCTACAAGTAGCGGATATGTTTGTGATGACATCTGATTACGAGGGGATGCCAAATGCACTAATGGAAGCAATGGCTTTCGGTGTTCCATGTATATCCAGCGATTGTAAAACAGGTCCTAGAAGCTTGATCAAATCGTTTGAAAATGGTCTTCTGTTTCAGACGAACAATGTTGAAGATTTAAAGGATAAAATGGAATGGGCCATTGCAAATCCTGGACAGATGGCAGAATGCGGAAAACAAGCAAGGCGATGCTTGTTGGAGGAGTATTCGTCTGAAAAAGTTTTGAAAAAAATGCAGATACTTTTGGATTATGTGAAGGAGTGTGAGTAAGATGGGTGAAAAAAAACATGGTTTGCGGCGTGTGGCTGGCTATTTTGTGAACCACAGACTGCTTAATTGGATGCCGGACAAGCCATATCTGCAAATTTTTTATTATGCAGAGTTTGGAAAGTTTATTGATTTTAAGAATCCGAAGACATTCAATGAAAAATTGAACTGGCTCAAACTATATTATAGAAGGTCGGATCTTATTACATTGGTTGACAAATACGAAGTGAAAAAATATATTGCAGATAAAATTGGTGAACAGTATGTTATCCCGACGCTTGGTGTATGGGATAAATTTGAGGATATCAACTTCAATGAGCTTCCAAATCAGTTTGTGCTGAAATGCACACATGATTCAGGTGGACTGGTTGTCTGCAAGGATAAATCCAAACTTGATTTGAAAAAGGCTAGGAAAAAAATCGAAAAATCTCTGGCAAACAATTATTATCTTTGGACGAGGGAGTGGCCATATAAAGGGGTCAAACCGAGAATTATTGCTGAAAAATATATGGAAGATCAGGAAACCGGAGAACTCCGCGATTATAAATTCTTCTGTTTCAATGGAGAACCAAAACTGATGTTTGTGGCAACGGAAAGAGGCGTCAAGAACACAAAGTTTGACTTTTATGATATGCAGTTTAACCACATGAACATTGTACAGCACTATCCGAACTCTGTATCCGCCATCAGAAAACCAGAACATTTTGAAAAAATGATTGAGCTTACCAAAAAACTCAGCGAAGGGTTCCCACACGTTCGAGTGGATTTTTATGAAGCAAATGGTCAAGTATACTTTGGAGAAATGACATTTTATCATTTTGGCGCGATTGTGCCGTTTGAAACAAAAGAGTGGGATAAAAAAATTGGAGATTGGCTGGTACTTCCAGAAAAAATTAGCTAATATGAAAATAATTCAAAGAAAGGATTTTGTGGGGTGCAGGGTCAATCAGCACTTGACGATGGATTGGATGAATGATTACTACAAAAGGCGCAAAGATTAAAGTTAAAGATATTACAAATATTTGTTATGGAATCTGTATTTTCCTGTTTGTCATTGGGCAGTCATATCTTCTTTCGTCATCTGCAATTCTTGCAACGCTGTGTAAAGGATTAAAGATTGTTGCGGCAACTGTTCCGGTATTGGTACTTTTACGCCACTCAAAGTTCAGCATTCGTAATTTGCTTTTATGGGGACTAATCGCTCTCCTGATAATAGGAAATATATTCTTCAATCAGGCAGACAGTGACTTGATCTATATTGTTATATTCATATTGTATTGTTCAAAGGCAGAGCCGGAATCTGTTCTGAAGACTTATTGTATTAGTGCTGGCATTGCAATTGCGATAGTGATTTTTGCATGGCTTATAGGAATTCTCCCGTCTCAAACTAGTGCAGGACGAGAGTACTTGGGATTTTATTTTGCCACATTTGGTCCGAATCTCTTCTTGCACACAGTTTTGGCGTATATTGCCAGTAGAAAAAACAAAATAAAGTTTAGAAGTTGGATTTTGATTGAAGTCATAAATGTTTGGTTTTATAAGATGACGGATACATTAGCTGTATTTGTTGTTATTAATGCAAGCATTATCCTATATTACTTGTTGAATATTGAAAAGATAAAACAGTTTCTGTTTGACAGAGATTTTCCAAGGAGAATATTAGAAATATTTCCATTCTTTTCAGCAATTGCAACGATAGTAGCACAGTACTTTTATATTGCTCACTATAATGAGCCTGCATTCGTGGCTATAAATGCAGCTTTTTCAAATAGGCCGTATTTTGGAAAAATTGCTTTAGAAACGTATGGTGTTTCATTGTTTGGTCAACCCATTACATGGCTGACAGGAACCGATGGCACAAAAGTATCCGGTATGGATTATTTTTATGTTGATTCTTCATATTTGCAGGTGTTAGTAAGATACGGTGTGATAATGCTTGTGGTTTTATGTTTGGCAATGATGGCGGTACAATGCTATAGTGTTGTGACAAAGAATATTTATCTATGCATGGGATGTTCTTTGTTCCTTATTCATTGCATAACAGACCCGCAATTATTATCTTTTAGATATAATCCTTTTATTATAATTTCTGTTGCCTGCGTTGGAATGATAAAGAGCAAAAAAGAATTTTTTGAAAGGAACCGAAATGAGAAAGAATATGAATAAGTATGCAGAAGTAATAGTAACGTATAATCGAAAGAAATTATTAAAAGAAAACATAGAAGCACTCTTGAATCAGACATTTAAGGACCATGATATCCTGATTGTTGACAACAACAGCAATGATGGCACAAAGGAAATGGTTGCAGAGATTCAGGACAAGAGAATCAAATATTATAATACCGGAAAGAACCTTGGTGGTGCAGGTGGATTTGCTTTTGGTTTGAGAAAAGCCATAGAGCTCGGCTATTTATATGCGTGGATCATGGATGATGACTCTATCCCGGAAAAAGAGGCATTGCAAAGCCTTGTGGATAAGGGACAGGCATTAGATGGTGAGTTTTCCTATCTGGCCTCATTAGTGTATTGGACGGATGGGAAACTGTTTGATATGAATGTTCCGGATTTCCAGTACAACTCCAGATTAGGGCTGGATTTGGACAGAATTAGAAAAAACAAGCTGTTGTTGATTGATACTTGTTCTTTTGTTGGCTGCTTTATCAATTTAAAATATGCTGAGACAGCAGGATTGCCGATTTCTGAGTTCTTTATTTATGGAGATGATCAGGAGTATACGGCAAGATTGAGAAAATTGGCTCCAGCTTATTTGGATTTCGATAGTGTTATTGTACATAAAGCACCATCCAATAAAGGCGCAGATGTGGTTTCGGCAGATGAGACAAGAATAGAACGCTTCTTTTATCAAGCAAGAAACGGAATGTACATCGCGCGAAAAAATGGAAAAGTAGGCCGTCGGCTGCGTGTGATTGGTGGGCGAATCAAGAATATTCTCAGAAAAGCACCGGATCACAAAGCAAAAAGAGTTTGGGTGACGTGCAAAGGAACGATCTCTGGATTTTTCTTTAATCCGAAGATTGAATATGCACATAGAAAAGGAGAATAACAGAAAGGAAATGGGAAAACAAAAGTCTCTTAAATTAAATTTTGTAATGAACGCGATTCTTACGATGTCGCAGTTCGTTTTTCCACTGATTACATTTCCGTATGTTTCACGCATTCTATTGCCCATTGGTACCGGAAAAGTATCATTTGCAACTTCGATCGTATCTTACTTTACACTCTTTGCACAGTTGGGAATTCCAACATACGGCATTCGGGCATGTGCAAAGGTGCGTGATAATCGGGAAGAACTCTCGAAAATGGTTCAAGAGCTGTTCATTATCAACCTTATGATGAGCGCACTGGCATATGTGGTTTATTTTGCAGCAATATACTATGTCCCAAGATTTCGGCAGGATAAAGACCTGTTCTTGATTGTTGGCCTGACAATCTTTTTTAATGCCATAGGAATGGAATGGCTGTATAAAGCACTTGAACAATATACTTATATTACGGTTCGCTCGATTATTTTTAAGTTTATTGCAATTGTTGCGATGTTTCTCATGGTGCATGAACAAAGCGATTATGTCATTTATGGTGGAATTTCCATTTTGGCATCATCTGCCTCAAATATTTTTAACTTCTTTCATATACACCGTTATGTCAACATTAAGCCTGTTGGTCACTATAATTTTAAGAAACACTTAAAAGCGATTGTGATTTTCTTTGCAATGTCCTGTGCCACAACAATATATACGCATCTGGATACTGTAATGCTTGGATTTATTCGTACAGACGCAGATGTTGGATATTATAATGCGGCAGTAAAGATAAAAACGATTCTCGTGAGTATCGTTACATCTTTAGGTGTGGTTTTGCTGCCGAGAGCATCATACTATGTCGAACATAGTATGATGGATGAATTTTACCGTATTACAAAAAAGGCAATCAATTTCGTGTTTTTGATTGCAACACCGATGATGATTTATTTTATGCTTTTTGCAAAGGAGGGCGTTTTCTTCTTATCGGGCGATGCTTATGCCGGTGCAATTATTCCGATGCAAGTTATAATGCCAACTTTACTTTTTATTGGTCTGACAAACATAATGGGAATACAAATGTTAGTGCCGCTTGGAAAAGAAAAAGTAGTTCTTTATTCGGAAATTGCTGGAATGATTGTGGATATTATCTTAAATGCACTTCTGATTCCTAAAATGGCATCTACAGGTGCAGCGATTGGAACCTTGGCAGCAGAAATCGCTGTTTTTATTGTTCAGTACGTTGCGCTTAGAGGAATTATTAAGGAAGCATATAGACAGGTTCATTATGTTGCAATTGGCAGTTCTGTTTTAGCTGGAGGGGTTCTCGCGGTTTTAATAAAGAGAATGCAGTGGGGAAGTTTTATGACTTTATGTGCTTCTGCAATTGTATTTTTTGGAGTATATTTTTTGATTTTAACAATTGCAAAGGAATCTCTTGTCATAGAAATAGAAAATCAGTTGCTTGGACGAATTATCAAGAAAAAATAATAACTGACTGAATGGGAGGAAAGAGTATGAAATATGATTATTTAGTAGTAGGTTCTGGTCTGTATGGGGCGATTTTTGCACATGAAGCTAAAGCACATGGCAAGTCTGTTTTGGTAGTAGACAAGCGCCCGAATATTGCAGGAAATATTTATACCAAGAATATTGAGGGTATCAATGTTCATAAATATGGTGCTCACATTTTCCATACTAATAACAAAAAGGTTTGGAATTACATCACGCAGTTTGCAGAGTTTAATCGTTTCACCAACTCACCGGTGGCTAATTATAAAGGAGAATTATTCTCCCTTCCGTTCAACATGTACACCTTTAACAAGATGTGGGGAGTTGTAACGCCGGAGGAGGCTGCCGCAAAGATTGAAGAACAGCGCAAAGAGATTACTAGTGAGCCACAGAATCTTGAAGAGCAGGCCATCTCTCTTGTCGGTCGCGATATCTACGAGAAACTCATCAAGGGCTATACAGAGAAGCAGTGGGGACGTGACTGCAAGGAGTTGCCGTCCTTTATTATCAAGCGTCTTCCGGTTCGGCTGACTTTTGATAACAACTACTTCAATGCACTTTATCAGGGCATTCCTGTTGGCGGCTATACCAAGATGATTGCCAATCTGCTGGATGAAATTGAAGTTCGTTTGAGCACAGACTATCTGGAAAACAAAGCGGAGCTGGATGCATTGGCTGATAAGGTTGTATACACTGGACCGATTGATGCATACTTTGATTATAAGCTGGGTACGCTGGAATACCGTTCTGTTAGATTTGAGACGGAAACTTTGGATAAGCCAAATTTCCAGGGCAATGCCGCAGTGAACTATACCGACCGAGAAACTCCGTGGACCCGTATCATTGAGCACAAATGGTTTGAGTTCGGTAAGGATGAGAACGGCAATGATCTGCCGAAGACTATCATTAGCCGTGAGTACAGCAGTGAGTGGAAGCCGGGAGATGAGCCATATTATCCGGTTAATGATGCTAAGAATGGTTTACTTTATTCTGAATACAAGAAGTTGGCAGATGCAGAAAATAATGTGATTTTCGGCGGTCGCCTAGGAGAGTATAAGTATTATGACATGGATCAGGTAATTGCAGCTGTATTGGATAGATGCGAAAAAGAATTTTAACAGAGAGAAAAGAGAATATGAACACAACATTACTTATCATGGCAGCCGGAATCGGCAGCCGATTTGGAACAGGAATAAAACAGTTGGAGCCGGTCGATGATGCAAATCATATCATCATGGACTACTCAATTCATGATGCGATTGAGGCCGGCTTCAATCATGTAGTATTTATCATCCGTAAGGATATTGAGAAAGAGTTCAAAGAGGTCATCGGTGATCGCATTGCCTCCACTTGTTCTTCTCACAATGTAACTGTTGACTACGCTTTCCAGGATATCAACGATATTCCTGGAGAACTTCCAGAAGGCCGTACAAAGCCGTGGGGAACTGGACAGGCTGTGCTTGCTGCGAAGGACGTAATCGATACCCCGTTCATCGTGATCAATGCAGATGATTACTATGGCAAGGAAGGCTTCAAGGCTGTCCATGAGTATCTGGTGAATGGCGGCAAGTCTTGCATGGCTGGCTTTGTGCTGAAGAACACACTGTCCGATAACGGTGGTGTGACTCGTGGCATTTGCAAGATGGATGAGAATGGAAACTTGACTGAGGTTGTGGAAACTAAGAACATCGTCAAGACTGCAGATGGAGCAGAGGCAGACGGTGTGAGCGTTGATGTGAACTCTCTGGTATCCATGAATATGTGGGGATTGACTCCTGATTTTCTGGATGTGCTGGAAGATGGTTTCAAGGAGTTCTTCGAGAAAGAAGTACTGAGCAATCCTCAGAAAGCCGAGTATCTGATCCCAATCTTCATCGGTGAGCTTCTAGAGCAGGGCGAGATGTCTGTGAAGGTCCTGAAAACCAACGACACCTGGTACGGGATGACCTATCACGAAGATGTCGCAGCAGTAAAGGACAGCTTCAAGAAAATGTTAGAAAAAGGCGTGTACAAGGCTGATCTGTTCAGTGATCTGTAATGGAAGCAATAAAGGTATTAGCCAAAATCCTCACAAACATCCTGACTGCTCTGTATGAGCCGTTTGGATTTTCACTTCTGCTTTCCTTCCTCGCCATGTTCTTCTATCTATATGTGTATGAACCTGAAGAGGCTGGCAAAGGATGGAAGAGTGCCATAGTGACCTGGTATCAAAAATTCAAGGGGAGTGTGTTCTTTCGGAGGTTGTTTTTCTTAGCTTTTGTGACCTCACTTATTCTGTTCCGAACCCTGTTAAACCGTCAGATGTGGATGAATCCTTTATCCGATGTCATGGGTGGCTGGGGAATCTGGGAGACTGTGAATGGCGAACAGAAGCTAACCACCGAGTGCATTGAGAACGTAATCATGATGGTACCGTTTTCAGCAGTAGTGATGTGGACGTTCGGAGAAAAGATTGGAAAAGGCTGGAAGAAGATACTGTGTTATAGCGGGAAGATAGCATTTATCTTTTCGATAAGCATAGAGATGCTACAATTATTGCTTCGCTTGGGTACGTTTCAGCTATCAGACATCTTCTATAACACAGTCGGCGGAGTGCTAGGCGGGTTATTGTACTGTGTAGTGATGAAGGCAAGAAAGCGTCTGTAAAAGAATATAGTTTTGTGATATACTAGAAAAAGAGACTTCTATGTTGTTCTCATACCTACACAATACTTGATTTAAACGATTATAATTTTGGAAAGAGGTTTGTGTCCTATGCCTAGAACTAAAGGTAGCAAGAATAAGCCCAAAACTGTGATTGCAGATTTTGCAACACAGATTGCAGAAAAGCAGTCCGCAAAGGAAGAACTCACAGCCGAGATCGCGTCCATCACTGCCAACATTGATACTTTGAAGGCGGATTTGAAGGAGAAGAAGACTGCTCTGAAGAAGGCCGAAAAAGAAGTGGC
>UMIH01032440.1_pt1 | contig 13278 bp, 6 predicted proteins | sample 1965771 | NCBI WGS metagenome assembly UMIH01 (sample SAMEA4836120, study PRJEB28245) | human gut metagenome | biome: gut microbiome; material: fecal sample | place: Denmark | collected 2008
AAGAAAAGTTTTTTAGAAAAGAATAAGAGGACTCTAAAAGATTTGATAGCCCCAGCGGGAATAGATGCAAGCCAGTTAAACCATTTAGAAATAATAACAAGCAAAACAAGATATGCCAGAAGCATGATAGTAGCAACAATACCAAGAATGTGTACCTTCCCAGAATTTTTGAGAGGAATGTATACTTTTGGAGATATTAATGTGTCAGTTTTTATAAACCCAATAGCAGAAAACATATCTCAAACTGAGTTAAATAGAACAATAAATGAATTGGAATCAGAAAGAGTTGTTGCACTTGATAGAGGAGATATTAATAGAGAAAGAATATTGGCTCAAAAAAGAATAGAGGCAGAAGAACTAAGAGACGAGATTGCAGCAGGTTTTAATAAATTGTTTGAAACGTCAATGACATGTACGTTATTTGCATATAGCCTTGAGGACCTGGATAAACAGACGGAGTTGCTTTCGGCTGAAATGGCTAAAACATTGATAGGTTTAAGACCAGCATGGGCAATGCAGGAAGAAGCTTTTCAAACTAATATGCCATTTTGTGAAAATAAAGTTAAAGAAACACATACATTTGATAGAAGGTCTATGTCTACAGTATTTCCATTCTTTTCATCAGATATAGGACACGAGCAGGGTATACCACTAGGATTTAATAGGCAAACAGGACTTCCAATACTATTTGATAACTTTAGTCCGACACTTACTAACTACAATATGGTTATATTTGGAAAATCTGGTGCTGGTAAAGGTGTTACAATAAAAACTTTAACTGCAAGGTCATCAGTATTAATGGGAATAGAAAGCTTGGCTTTAGATGCAGAAGGTGAGTATGGGGTAGTTGCAGAAGCACTTGGTGGAATAAATGTTACAATAAGTCCTAATTCAAAGACAATAATAAACTTATTTGATGTTGAAATAGAAACATTTAAAGATGAAATAACAGGTAAAGAAAGAAAGATGTTAAGTATAGAAAATAAAGTAGAAGACGTAACGCAAGCTTTACTAACAATGGCAAGAGGTAGTACGAGAAGCCAAGAAGTGAACGAACTTACAAAACAAATAATAGCAGAAGCAATAGCAGAAGAATATACCCGTTGTGGAATAACAAATGATGTAAATAGTTTATATAAAAATTCAAATGATAAAGTCAAAATAAAAAAAGATATGCCAACAATAGGTTCATGGTATAAAAGAATACTTGAAAATGCTGAAAAGAATAATAACCCAGATTATAGATTCCATTATAGTTATTTAATAAAAGTTATGAAACAATACATAAGAGAATATGATGGACAGATGGCATATTTTGATGGACAATCTACATTTGATTTATTAGATGATGTACCATTTATAAATTTGGACATATCACAATTGGAAGAAAGATTTGCAAGACCACTTGCACAACAAATATTACTATCTTGGATTTGGGAAAAATATGTTAAGAAAAATAGTGAAGACAGATCAAAAGCAAAAAGGAAAAGAGTGTTAATAGATGAAGCTTGGATGCTTTTGCCATACCCAGAGGCAGTAGACTTTTTAAATACAATGGCAAGACGTGCAAGAAAAAGAAATGTTTCATTAGCAGTTATGTCACAAAAATTTCAAGACTTTTATGAAAAACCAGAGGTACAAGCAGTACTTACATCATCAGATACAAAACTTTTTTTAGCACAAGATAAATCAGAGATTCAATATATAAAAGAAGTGTTTAAACTAAGCGAAGGAGAAGCATACTTTTTAACAACATGTAATAGAGGAGAAGGACTACTAAAAGTTGGAGAGGATACTGCGATAATAGCAATTCAACCAACAGCCAAAGAGTTTGAATTTGTTGAAACAAATATGAATAAATTAAGAGGAAATAATTAAAAAACAGAAAGGGGGATTTATATGAAAAAGTGTATATCTATTATATTAGTATTCACTATTTTAATAAATGCCCTTTTACCTAATTATATATTGGCGGGAAAAAATGGAGACAATTATAGTGATGTGACATCAAGTAAAGACGAAAAAGCAGGCAAAGAAACAGTTGATAAAATTATGGGTGATGGAACAGTAAGCGTTCCGACAGAGGATGGTTCAACTGATAAAGAAGTAAATGAAAAGGCGAACTTTGGCGGATGGATAGCAAGTATTATAGTAATTATTTTCTTCCCACTTGTATATACAGTAAGAATTTTAGTCACAATTGTAGCTCCATCAACCGTAAAAGAAGGTACATTATTAATACCATGGTTTACCATACAGGGTATGCTAACAGATAAAATTGATTTAGTAAATGCAAACATATTCAATGCAGAGACATCCAATAAAGCAAACAATGTAATAAAACAGAATGTACAAAAATGGTATTATGCAATTTGGGTAATGTCAATAATTTTAAATATGGTAGTATTAGTATATATTGGTATAAGAATGGCAATGTCTACTGTTGCAGATGAAAAAGCAAAATATAAAAGCCAACTTATTGCATGGTTTCAGAGTATAGTATTATTATTTGCAATGCATTTTATAATTAGATTAATATTCTTTGTTGGAAAAATATTAGTAGATATGCTGACAGTAATTTTAAATGGTATTATAGAAAATGTACTAAGTGGAGAAGACATAAAAAACATAGATTTATTAATATTTGACTCACTTGGACAGGTTTTGCTAAAACCAAGAGGATGGAAGCCATTAGAAAACTTTTTGTGTTATATACTATTAATGTGTTACCAAATAAAATTCTTATTAATGTATTTAAAAAGGTTTTTTGTGATTAGCTTTTTAGTAATAATTTCACCACTAGTAACAGTTACATATTCAATTGATAAAGTTGGAGATGGAAAAGCACAAGCTTTTCAAATACTACTTAAAGAACTAATAATGAATGTCATGTTACAACCAATGCATTTGTTTTTATATGCTGTGTTAATGGGATTTGCAACCAATATCATAAGAGAGATTCCGTTATTTACAATATTACTATTAATAGGTGTTGGAAGAGGCGAAAAAATTATAAGAAAAATATTAAAGATGTCACAAAGTGCAACAATTGAAGACAGTTTAACATTAAAAAAAGGAAAGGGTAAAAAATAAGAAATAATATGGAAAAAGAAAGAAAAGTAAAAAAAATAATTGTAATTTTAGCAATTTTGCTTATTATAATCTTAACTATTACATATTATGTTTTTAAAGAAAATGAACGTAAAAAGAATACAGAGGAATATTATGCTAACAAAGAATATAACTCTAAGGAAGACTTTAATACAGTAGAAGAGGTATTAGTATTTAAAGGCGTTAAATTTATAAAACAAACTAAATCATCTGATGATAAATATCTTGCAGACATATATGTTAAACTTAATCAACCATTATATACAGAAGAAGAAGATAATGAACAGTTTTACACAAATATGATAGTACTTTTGGCATATGTACAAAAATACAATAATTTCAGAGTTATAGATGAGGAAAACGAAATAACTTTAAGTGTGTTTTGTAATTCTAAACAGCAAACCGTAACAACTATAGCAGTAAATGGAGTAACGAATTATTGGAATATTAAAAGAAGAGAAACAGCTATAGCACAAATAGAAGGAGTAATTAAAACAGATTTAAATATACAATCAGACGAGATAAATAAATTAATAAAAAACGAATGGAGAAGAAATAAGCTAGATATAGAAGTACAAAAAAACAAAATAGGAACTTATGAAATCTTTACGGAAAAAGGATTAGAAATAAGAACAGTATATAAAAAGGTTTTTAATATAGTTTTTACAAAACAATACAATAAATCAGTTGTAAATAATATAAAACCAGGAACAGACCTTAACAAAATAGAAGAAATCTTGGGAGAACCAATATATGGTTCTTCAACCATAGGAATTATGGGATACAAGAGTAGTGAAATATACATATTTTTTACTCAAGAAGATATTTCAGTATATAGAGTGGAAAAAGAATATCAAAATTTAGAAGACTTTTTTACACTAATAGAAAAATTTGAAAGGGATAAAAATATAAAAGATTTTGTAAACGGGGTAACAGATATATGGCCAGACTATGATATATATGACTGGGGCACTAATTACATTGACTTAAGATATACATTAAAAGGAATTAAAATTCAATTTAATGTATCAAATGCAAATGGAATGATTTATGACAATAACTATACAGCAGAAATAAGAAAAGGTTTAACTGTACAAGACATAAAAAATGATATTAGCAAATTACCTAAATATACACATTTTGAAGAAGAAGGCGGAATATGGGAGATAGAAACTCAAAGATATTACGATAAGACAGAAATAGAAGAAGGTTATGAAGAATAAAAGATGCAGAAAGGAGGCATAATTACATGAAAATTATTAAAAAAACTATTATTATAATTGAAATAATCATTTTATTAATTATGTCTCTATTAAATACTGTTTCAATATCAAAAGCAAGTATACCAGGATATGAATTAACAGATGAGGAAAAGCAAATAGAAGTAGGCAAATGGATAAGAGATTTTGCAATAAGCTTTACAAATGCAGCTAATAATGTGAAATATGGAGACATTACAGGTGCAAAAGATAATAAATATTATCAGGACTCGTCATATACTTCTAATCAAAAACAGTTAATTATGTATAGCATGAACTATCAAAGACTTACAGCATATAATTACTTCTTAAAGAGAAGTACACAAATGGCAACTAAGTTTTACAGAGGTGGATGGAAAGTTGAAAGTGATTGGTATATAACCTCTAACCATAAACTAGCATTTGATTGTTCTTCATTTATAAGCTTTCTATATAAATATACTGCAAATATAGATTTATGTGCAGTAAACTATCCTTGTTCTACTAGCTATATGCGTATACATTATGACAAAAACCATAATAAAAATAACTGCTCTTGTGGTTGCATATATGTAGGAAAATTGCAAGGGATAAGTAATAGTGAATTAAGGGCAGGTGACATCATAGTTGAAAAAGGACATGTTATGATGTTTAATAGATCTGTAAACAATGAATATGTAAAGGTAATAGATTGTGGTGTGGGCTCAACAAGTAACCCTAACATAGGTATAGGTACAGAAAAAGATCGTAGTAGAAGTGGTACATATGGATTAGTAACTAAAAATGCAATAATAATACGTATTAGTGAATCAAAAGCGGTTGATATATATGACAGGTGTGTTAATGATAGAGTATATTATAATAAACACTTTACAATAGCTTCTATAACCTTCCCAGGAGAAGTAGGTGGAACTACTCCAACAGATCCATCAATTCCTTCAGTTCCAACAGACCCTTCAAATCCAACAGATCCATCAACCCCTTCAGTTCCAACAGACCCTTCAAATCCATCAGAGCCAAGTGAGCCACAGACAGAGTATGAATATGATATTTCTCAGGAACAAAATGGAGACTGGGGTAAAGCTGACTTTTTTTACTATAATGGTTTACCAAAAAAACTAGAAGTAAGTTATCATGAAAGTTTCTTAAAAAAACTTTTTGAGGTATTAAGTAGCATCTTAGATTATTTACTTGGAATAGGCTTTTTAGCAATAAAAATACAAGTAGTAGGTTGGGTAGGAATAGCTGCTAAGGTAATAAATAATGTTGTGGTTAAAATTGAAGGAGGATTAAAAACAACAGAAAATGGATTAATAGATATTAGTGATATAATATTTAATAGAATACCAATTTTGGATATAGATTTCTTTAACTTTAAAAAAGCGGGTGGAAAAATAATAGATTCAAGTAGCATTATATATAAATTAAGAAAAACAATATCACAATGGTATTATGCTCTATTTATTGTTTGTGCAATAGGATTACTATTAACACTTATATATATTGGAATAAGAATGGCAATTTCTACAATTGCAGAGCGTAAAGCTAAGTATAAAAGTATGCTACAAAATTGGATTCTTAGTGTTGTAATATTGTTTACTTTACATTTTTTCATGGTAGCTGTTATATACATAAACCAGTCTATTTTAGACATAATGGCAATGGCTTCTGGAGACCTTGCAAATTTAGATACAGAGCTATTTGGAATGATTATGCAGTTAAAAGCTTCTGCGTCAATACCAGGTACAATTGTATTTGTTGCATTAGTAATATATTCAGTTAAGTTTTTGTTAATATATTTTAAGCGTTTGCTTAATTTAGCAATATTAACTCTTATTGCACCTGTTATAGCGATAGCATATTCCATAGACAAAATAAAAGATGGAAAATCCCAATCCTTAGGTGCATGGATGAAAGAATATGTATATAATGTTTTTTTGCAAATGATACATGCTATAGTTTATGCAATATTTATAGGATTTATATTTGATATAATTAGAAATGGTGGAGGGTTTGATTTAATACCTAATATAGTATTAATATTGGTAACATTTAATTTTATGCTTAAGGCAGACGAAATAATGAGAAAGATATTTAGAATAGAAGGCGGAAGTAGCGATGTTGGTGATATCGCATCACAAACCTTAAAAGGAGCAATAACTGGTATAACAGGAGCATCAATTGCTGGAAAAGTTGTAAAAGGATATATATCTGGTGTTGGAAAAGTTGCAGGAAGCGCAGCAACAAAAGCAGCAGAGTTAGTAGGAACTGCAGGACTATTAGGTACAAAATATAAAAATGCATATAAAGCAGATAGGGAAGAAAGTAATGCAATAAAAACGCCTGCAAGAGAAGACTATAATCAGGCGAGAGAAACATATGCAAGGGCAAGGAGAGCTGAAGAAGCAGCTAAAAACGCCTATACAGGAGCAGTACTTCAATCAAGCCAAATGGGAAATCATTTTATTGATAATAATTATATAGAAAGAAGAAGACAAGAATTAGAAATGGCAAGACAAACAGCAGCACAAGCTAAACAGAGATTTGAATCTTCAAAGAGAAATTATGGGATAGCAAAACAACAAAGTAAAAAAATAATGGGAAGAACTGCAGGTGTTGCAAGAGCAGAAGCCAGCGTAAATGTTGAAAAATTCAAGAAAAACTTAAAACATCAAATGAAATATGTTGGTAAGGATATTAAATCTGGAGCTACAATAGTAACAAAATATGTTAATGCAACATTAGCAATACCTTTTATGGCAGTAAGTCCCAAAGTAGGAATGACTATGCTATTTAGTGGTGTTGTAGGAGGAGGAAGACTTAAAAGATTTAATGCATCAATAAAGGGGTATAAAAAAGCATTGAGCAAAGAACAACCACCTAAAGAGGTAATGGATAAATTTATATCAGACTATAAAAAGAAGAACAATGGAAGGGAACCTTCACAAGACGAAATAAATGATTTTATAAAAAAATATCAAGACAAGCAAATAAAAAGATATAAACTTACATATATAACTAGTTCTGCACTTACATTAGGATTAACAGATGAACTGCTAGAACAAGTTGAGATAAATAGAAAAGACAAGAAAAAAGAAGATAAAAAAGTAAAAGCTGGAAACGAGGCGGTTTGCACAGCTAGACAAGCAGAAATGATAATAAGCGCAAAAATACAAGAACTTAAACAAGAAGATAAAGAAAAAAGGCAAAACGAGTATGATACAAATCCAATTCAAGATGCCCTAGATGATGCAACAAGAAAAGAATTAAAACAAAAAATGAAAGAAGCATTTGAAAGTAATACATCAAAAGAAGCAATAAAGAAACTTGTAAAAGAAAAGTCGAAGAATAACTCACTAAATGCAGATGAAATACGTAATATAATGCAAGATTTGGGATTAGAAGTAGATGAAACTTCAATTGCAGATTTTGAAAAAGCGGGAGACAAAAGTGTAGATGCAATTTCAAATTACATATATAATGGAATAAAAGAGAATAGACATAATAGTGCAGGGATGAAAAGATATGCTGAGGTATTTGAACAAATAGAAATATTAAAGGATGCAAATGACAAAATAAAAGAAGTTCTAGGAAAATCTTTATATGGAAATGTGGATGATTTAATAGACACGATAATTAATTTATAAAAAATTGGAGTGGATGCAAATGAAATTTAAAAAATTAATAACATGGATGCTAATATTTTTAATGCTTTTTAATTTTTTAACTGGTACAATAAGTTGCAAGGCAACAGATGAAGAAGAAAGTAAAGAAGCTAATGAAGAAATGGAATTTATTCGAGGTGCAACAGATGTACTTTTGAAGGGAGTAGATGGACTTATAGGTGTTTTAACATGGACAACAAGGGTCAAGTGGCTTCTAATTCCATATGCAGTACAACAACTTACTAGTTTGGTAGCATATTCGGAAGGATTTACAGATGGATGGAAATTCGCAGCTGTAACACCTGCTCATATATTATTTAATAAAATTAATTTAACAGATATTAATATTTTTGAAATGGAACCGTCCGGAGGAAAAGCTATTAAAACAATACGCAGTAATATTAGAAAATGGTATTATGCAATGTTCACTCTAGCAGCAATAATACTATTATGTATTTTAGTTTACATAGGCATAAGAATGGCTATTTCAACAGTAGCTGAAAAAAAAGCTGTTTATAAAAACTGGCTAATGAATTGGTTTGTGAGCCTTATATTACTGTTTATGCTACATTTTATTATACGAGGAACCATTTATTTAAATGGTCAATTAGTAAAAATATTTGAAAAAGCAGAAGTATCAGAAATGAGCTATTCTATTGCTAATTTTGTAACTGTTACAGGCAAGCTAATAATAAAAACAATGAATCCATTTGCAACCGTAGGATGGGCTGCATTATGTGTATATATATGTTTGGTAATACTCACAATAATGTTTTTAATAATGTATATAAAGCGTATGTTAACTATTTCATTTTTAATAATAATAGCTCCATTAATAACTATAACTTATTCAATAGACAAGTTAGGAGACAATAAATCACAAGCATTAGATACATGGTTAAAAGAATTCATTTATGGAATATTAATACAGCCATTTCACTGTATAATATATTTGGTATTTGTTTCTCAAGCAATTGATTTATGTAGTACAGGGACGCTGGCAAGTGTGCTGTTGTCAGTAATGATGATGTTTTTCATAATGAAAGCAGAAGGTATAGTTAGAAAAATATTTGGATTTGAAAAAGCTAGTTCAGCTGCAACAGGTGCTATGGCAGGTGCGGCATTAATGTCAGGAATTAACGGAATTAAAAGTATGGTTGGAAAAGCACAAAAAGTTGGTGCGCCAGTTACAAAAGCAAAAGATCGCTCAGGTGGAAATTCAGGGGGTTCAGGAGGCTCTGGAGGTTCTGGAGGTTCTGGAAACTCAAGCGGATCAGGAGCAAGCAGAACAAATGGAACAAGAAACAAGAACACTCCAAATGTTACATTAAGAAACAATAAAAGAGAAAACAAAAAGAAAGGAAAAATTCAACAGGCAATTGAGAGTGCTTCAAACAGTATAAAGGGATCAAAAATTGGACAGGTGGTTAAACAAGCTTCAGATACAGTAAAAGATACAGGTGTTGCTAAACTTTATAACAAAGCAAAAACTCTTGAAGGAAAATATATAGACAATGCTAAAGTACAAAGTAGCTTAATTGGAGCTATGGTAGGCGGTATGACAGGACAGGGAGCTATAGCGGGCGCAACGATGGGATATGGAATAGGAACGATAATACAAAAGAAAAGAGAAGATAGAAAGAATATTAAAGAAGGAACAGAGGCTGTAAAAAATGCATATTGTAATTATCAAGAAAGTTCAAGACTTTCAGATGAGCAAATGACTGCATATACAAATGAGTTATTAAATGATCCAGAAAAATTAGATGACATGCAACAAATAGATGGAGAAAGTATAGAAGAATGGAAAAAAAGAACAAAGAGAAGCACAGAATATGATTACCAGTGGAATGACAGGATGATGTATGCAAAATCTCTATATGCTTTACAAAATAGCTATCAAAAATCTGGAGTTGATGGAGATGATGCAAATGATAAGATAGCTGATACAATAAGAAAATTGCAACAATCTAGTGTAGATCCATATAGACAACAACCTATACCAGATCCTTGGGAAGACCCAAATACAGATGTGTCTGATTAAAAGGTAGGTGAAAAAAATGAGCAATAGTTCAATTGATAATAAACTTAATGAAATAAATGATAGAAACAGACAAAATCCACAAAATGAACCAGATGAAGAAGAAAATATGTCTGGATTTGAAAAGGGAAGATTAGCAGCACTTAATGCAAAATATGAGGATGATGATGAACCTAAAAATCAAAATGGGAATGATGGAGGCTCTGAAGAAGAAGAAGCTCCGGAAGATGAAAATGATGAAGAAGACAATGATGATGATAATGATGAAGATAAAGACGACGACGATGATGATGATGACGATAATGACAAAGAAAATGATAATGATGATAAAAATAATGACAATGAAAACAATAATAAACCGAATGAAAACGAAAATAAACCAAATGATAAAAATTCAGATGATAAAAATTCAGATGATAAAAATTCAGATGATAAAGAAAACAGTGATAAACCGGACAGCAAAGAAAATAAAAAAGAAAAAGATAGTAAAAATCAAAATAATAAAGAACCACAGAGCCCGACTGATAATAAAAAACCAGCAGAAAAACCGCAAACTCCAAAAGCAGGACAAGCAGGCGCAAAGGAAGGCACCAAGCAGGCAGGAAAAGAAGGAGCAAAACAAGCAGGAAAAGAAGGAGCAAAACAGGCAGGAAAAGAAGGAGCAAAACAGGCAGGAAAAGAAGGAGCAAAACAGGCAGCAAAAGCGGGGGCAAAAGCTGCAGCAAAAGCGGGGATAGCAGCATCTCCACCAGTTTTAATTGCTATACTTGTAATAGTAGCGATAATCTTTTTAATAGGCGTTATAAGTTTTTTCAGTATTATGGGTGATATGATAATAGGAAAGATAAAAGGTTTTTTACAAGGTGTGTGGGACGCTTTAGAAACAGTATTTACAGGAGACCAAGCAGAGGCAAAGATAAATGATGAACAGGTGAAAAATGCAGCATCATATTTAGAACAAATGGGGTATGATTTGGTAGGAATGGGTTTTGTAAAAACAGAGTATAATACTACAAACAAAAATGAGGGAGAACCGTGGAATAAGTGGTATAACGAAAATGGAGAGCTTATAGAAGAAGGTTCATCTAATAAAAAAGACCTTATAGAGAGGGATACTACTGAGGATGAGGCAGAAGGAGAAAAAAGTGGAGCCGAACAAAAAGATCCAATAAATAAAATAAAGTCAGAACCAATAAGAAAGTATTTAGTAGCATCACTTAGGTCATATATAAATGGAACATATGGTGGAATGGTAGTGCAAGAAGGACATGAAAATGATGGACTTTGGGATACAATATTTGACAATATTGCATTTAATTCGAAAGAACATACTTTAACAGTAACTAAAGGTGATACACATGTAAAGGTAAACCTTGAATCATGGACTGCAAAATATGGAATGGTATATGAATTTTTAGTGTGTCTACACATAGGTACGCTTGCTCCAGAATTTGTTATGGAATTAGCAGGAGATGCAAATGACAGAGTAAAAGTTGTTGTTAATTTTTATGAGCAAGAGCGGAATAAGAAAATTTGACTGGACGGAAAATGGAACAACAGTTATAAAAGATGTAAGAAGCAAAATATTAAATAACATTAGTGGTAACGGACAGGACCAAGAAGTTACAATAAATTGGGATAATGGAAAAGGCTCAACAACATTTAGTTCTGCATTTGTAAATTATATGTTGGACAGTACAATTGAAAAGAAAAGAACTATGGGATACCCATATATTGTAAGTGTCAAAAACCACTGGTTTAGAGATTTAGTATTTAAAGATGACAACAGTGAAATTGATTGTTATGAGACATCAGAACCTGTTGAAAGAATAATTTCAGAGGAATGGTGGAAGGCTGGCGAAGGACAAGTTGAATCAATAACTGATTTTGCTATGGATGATTTAGATAAACATTTAAAAGTGTATTACAGCTTTAGTTCGGGAATTAAGCAAACAAAGCTTCCATACTATGTAGACAAATGTCCCAAAATTATAGAACTTATTAATAAAAATAAGTACCATATATTTAAAGGAATGTATAGTAATAGCGAAGATATAGAGGAAGCTAAACAAAATGTTGACCCAAATAATTTACCATATTATACAGATAAAAGAAATATAAATTGGTTGAGTTCTATAAATAGTGGAATTCAATTATTGCAAGAAGTAGAAACAGAACAAGCAGAATATAATTTAAGGGATTTAAAAGAAATATTAGCTTACTACAACTTCGATTTAGAAGAAGAGAGCGAATACAGCCAAGCAACAGACAAAGAAGCATTGGCTGAAATGATTGAAAAAGAGAATATGTATAAGGACTGGAGAAATAGAGTAAGAGGCTGGGTAATACTAGATGGGGAAGGAAATGTTATCGAAAAAGGAGAAAACTCACAAGTTAAGCCAAATGAATATGGAACTGATGACTGGTCAAAGTATATAAATAGAGGAATAATAGAAGATGTAGAAGACTATATTCCAACAGCTAATACATCTACTTTAGATGACTTGAGCATGAATATAGCTGCAAGGAGTATAGGAAGCACAGGTTTTAATTATGGAGAAAATGTTTGCTCAACCTGTAATGGAGAAGTTGTAGCAGTGGATGATAATACTATAACTATTAAATCAGATGAAGGAAATTTAATACATATATCTAATATTTCTACAAATGCAAATATGAAAATTGGAGATGTTGTTTATGTAGGTCAGCAAATAGCAACAACTACAGAAAAAGATATAAATGTAATATTAAGAGACAAATATCATAATACATTAGATGCACAAAAATATATAGATACATCAGTATTAATAGACCAATTTGCATAAACAAAGGAGTGAAACTATTGTCAAAATATAAAATTATAGTATGTATATTAATCTTAATAAATATAATAATGGGAATATATATAATGTTCTTTATGAAAAAAACGCCTATATACACATTGCAACAGTATGCAGAACAAATGGGATATTTTGATTCATATAGAGATATTAAAATAATATATTTTGATAATTATAATTTTTTAAAAGAAAAGTATAAAGGAGAAATAGATACAACATATGTATTGACAACATATACCAATTTAATAGAAACTTATTTTAATAAACTGTATCAAGATACTAAAGATATGGATAAAGAAAATATTGCTGAATATTATAAAAAGAATTTATCTGAAATACAATTGAATATTGGAATAACAGAAGAAGAAGATTTCGAAATATTA
>UMIH01036824.1_pt1 | contig 13247 bp, 10 predicted proteins | sample 1965771 | NCBI WGS metagenome assembly UMIH01 (sample SAMEA4836120, study PRJEB28245) | human gut metagenome | biome: gut microbiome; material: fecal sample | place: Denmark | collected 2008
CAATAATCAATAATGTATTATATACAAATAGTTAATTTTATAATAAAGATTTTATATTTATAATATAATAATTATTAACAAATAAAAAATATAGTGACAAGCACACACTTTAATGTTATAATAAGCTGATTAAAATATTTAGCTTTTAATTTAAAATTTAATTGGAGAACGATAAAGATATGGAAATAAGTGAAGTTTTTAAGATTGCAGAAAAGCAGCTCATCCAAACTAACGAGGAGCTTGACTTCAAAAAAGTTAACGAGGACGAAAAGAGCATAACTTTTGCAGGCGAAAAAGGCGCATACAGAATTATGTACGACAGCAGCGCAAGCACGATGGCTTTTGAATGTTGCTATGATTACAAGGCTAACGAACCTCAGTTTGATACTATTTCACGTTCGCTTTTTGATGCAGAGACTTACAATGAAAAAGACGCAAAGAGCCTCGGCAACGAAATCAACGACGAAATCAGCGGAATTTTCAAGGCAAGAAAGCAGGTTAATCTTGACAAGGTTAAAATGCCTAAGGCTGTTTCAAGAACAAAGGCTAAAAACGGAGTTATCAGCTATGATTGCGACTCACTTGCAAACAGATTTGGCACTTTATATCCTGAATTTAAAGAAGATATCAAGAAAAATATTGTAAAATACGGTGAATTTTTACCTGAAACATTTTTCACGGAGATTGGCACACCTAAGGTAATAGATGTAATCAAAAACGGAAACAGCGCTGACCAAAAAAGGCTTTTCAAAATGCTCAACGAAGTTTATGAGGACGGCACAAATGAGGTTCAGGACGTTATCGGCGTAACCATTTTGGGCGCTATGCAAAATGACAAGGATATGATGGCTGTGGCTGACAAGTATATGTCAGACTATATGTCAGGCCCTGTTCACGAGATTAACAAGCTCACCGCAAAAAAAGGCAGCAGCCTTATGAAGAAGCTTAAAAACCCACCTGCATACAAGCCTAAGAAGAAAAAGAATAATTTTATGCAAAACGCCCTTCAGGCGCAGGATATCAACAGATAGCAGGGCAAAAATATGACAAAAAATGAAAAAAGATTATTAATTAACGGGATACTTTTGCCGATTTTTACAGCGATTATACTTTCCGTTTTGTATGTGGGAATCATCAACGCACTTACCCCTGATAAAGGCTTTCAAATGGCAGCCGAACAGGGCAAGCAAGTTAATGAAATAACCTCTTTTGACATTAAAGAGGAAAACGGAAGTATAAAAAAATCATCGTTTAACAAGCTTGAAAACAACTCTGTAATCGGTAAAATCAGCGTCGGCGACGAGAGCCTGCCGCTTATTTACAAGGCAGACAAAGTCAATGCAAACGAAAGATTTAACATTAATATAGGCTCATCGCTTCCGGGTGAAATCGCCACCTGCTTTGCAGAAGTTTACAAAAATAACAGTGCAAAAATCAAACTTGCAAGCGAGGGTGACACAATAAATATTGACACTTTCTATTCCTCTTATGAATACACAATTAAAAGCATATACACCGCTCATAACAAGCACGAGCTCAAAAATGCCGGTGCAGGGCTTTCAAGAGCACTTGTGCTTTATACAGACAACAGCGTCGGAGCAGGAATATCAAACGAATACTATGTTTGCGTTGCGGTTATGAAAAGCGGCGCCAAGGTAAACGCATAAGGAGGAGCAGATGACACTTTCAAAATCACGAAAAGCAATATGCTTTATCCTTACCCTGCTTATTGCCGCAGGTTCGATTTTATTATTCGGAATTTCAATAACAAAATCTACCGTTTTGTCGCAAAAATATATGAATTATGTTTTTGACAAATGCAATGTAAGCGAGCAATGTGAAAAAGCATTTAAGGACCAAATAAGCGTGCTTGAGGCGCAAAGCGGTATTCCATCAAGAGTTTTTGACGCAGTATACAAAAATAATGACATTTCAAATTCAAGCGCACTTACAAGGCTTTACAATCAGGACAACCCTGACCTTTATTCAAAAAATCAAATTGCGCAGTTTGACTCTCTTTGCAAGGAATATCTTGAGGGCAACAATATGCAATATGACGAAGCGCTTATTCACAACACGGCGGTAAAGGCGGCTCAAGCTTATTCCGACTGCTTTGGGCTGAAGAACACGGAAGCCATCGCTGATTTTATCAGCACTTTCAACAGCAATTATTTGCATTTTCTTTCAATCGGGATTCTTTTAGTTGCTTTACCTATAATATTACTTCTTGTTTTGTTTAGGCGTTCACGTGAAATTATGTTTAATATCTTTGTTGCATTTACCGTAACAGGATTTACATTCACCGCAGCAGGCATAGCAAGCCTTATTGCAAGAATTTCGCAAAGGCTTAACATTTCACCGCAAATTTATCAAACGGCATTTACGTCGGCGGTAAACGGTGCTTGCTATGTAAGCATAGTTTTGGGAGTTTTGATTGCGGCAATCTCTGTTTTTGCAAATGTAAAAATAACAAAATCGCTTGATTCAAAATAACGACTTAAAATCGCAAATAATTACAGTCTGTAACCTGATTTTACGGTTACAGACTTTTTTCTTGTCTGCATTTTGCACTTCTATATATAATAGTTTTAAATAATATAATATATAATAAATATCATATATAAGTAACGGTGCGATTTCAGAGCGGTTTATCGAACAAAAGTGCTTAAAATACAGCAAAAATAATTGTACGAAACACTAACAGTTAGCTTATCGTACAATATCTATATAGTGTTGTGCGATTTCTTATTTTCACCGTTTTATACAATATATTGGGTTTATAAAAAGTTACAAATAAAAATGTTACAAATTGTAAGATTTAAAAGTGGCATTTCTAAGGATTTTACAAAAAAATACTTTTGTACGCTAAATCGTTAAAGAATATAACCACAAGATATGGTGTAACCCTTTTGTAACCATACTACAATGTTAAAAACGTTTGTGCATATTATACAAAATCTTAACTTCTGAATTATTGACACATTATGCATTTGTCACTATAATGGCAATCGCTCGAGGAAATAATAACGGTGAAGCAGAAAAAACAACTCTGCTCGATACGAAATTTTATGTAGCTACATTCGTGTCGGTATTAGGAACTATGTTTCAAAGCGAAACCCTAATATTTCTATCACAAAAGGAGATTAAGATGACTAACCAATCAACAACCGGCGACATACGTGGCTTAAGTCGCAAAGTCGTAACGGCAGTAATTGTATTCGTGTTGGCAATCGTAATTTTTGCATCAACAGCATTTGCTCAAATGGCTTCTAACTATAATGTTCAAATTGACGTTGATAATAACACATATTCAATTACGACAAACGAAACGGAACCTATCGAAATCCTGTCGCAAGCAAACATTGCATTGAACGATACAGACAAACTCGATATCAGCTCTTTTAACGCAGGTAAGGGCGGAGTAATCAAAATTGACAGACTTAATGATGTTAATGTAGAATTCAATGGAACTATCAACACTTATAACGTATATGGCGACACAGTTAAAGAGGCGCTCGACGAAATCGGCTTTAACACAAACAATGTTACTCTTAACTGCCAGCTCAGCGATACAGTTACAAGCGGTATGGTAATCAAGTATATTTCATCTAAGACAACCACACTTAAGGTTGACGGCGAAACATACAAGGTGCCTGTTGTAAGCGGAACGGTATCAGACCTTCTTGATGCAGCAAACGTAGAATTGGGAAGCAACGACTACACCACTCCGGCTGAAAACAAGCAGATTACCAAAAAAACCAAGGTAACGGTAAACCGTGTAACATATAAGCAAGTTACCAAAAAAGAAAAAATCAAATATAAAACCGTTGAAAAAGAAAACGACGATGTTTACGAAGGTATTGAAACCGTAGTTAAAAAAGGTAAAAAGGGTACTGCCAACGTAACATATAAAGTTAAATATGTAAACGGTAAAAAGAAAACTCAAAAGGTTGTCAGCAAAAAGGTTATTACCAAGGCAAAAAACAAGGTAGTAAAGGTTGGCACTAAAGAAACAGACGGCGCAAAGGTTAAAACCAACGGCGTATCGAAAAAAAGAGGCTACAAGGTAGGTCAAGTTATTACAGGCAGATACACCCACTATTGTGCATGCGGTACTTGCGGCACAGGCTCAGGTCAAACTGCAAGCGGCAGACATGTATCAAACGGAATGAAAAATCCTTATTACATTGCCTGCAATTGGCTTCCTATGGGCTCAATCGTCAATATTGACGGCACAAACTACACAGTAGTTGACAGAGGCGGCTCAGGACTTTCACAGGTAGGTCGAGTAGATATCTTCACACCTGAAGGACACAGAGCTTGCTACAGATACGGCACCGGCAAGTGCACACTTACAATTATGCGCTTAGGCTGGTAAGTATTAAATTAATTAATTAAGGTTCGTTTAAGGGAAAGCTTTGCTTTCCCTTTTTCTTTTTTACGGTTGCGAATAAATAGCCATAACTGCGCCCCCCAATATTTATAATTATTAGAAATTGATTTTTAATAGTGTAATCACATTACGCTGTAACAATCATATCATCGGCATTTGAACGTTTTGCCTTAATATCCTAAAGGATATGGCGACAAAACGTCGGGCGCTTTGAATTTTTAGCGAGAGGGCAGTACACACGTACAGCTCCTCTCACTAAAAATCCAATTCTGACTACTTCTTCGCAGCCTTAGCTTTCTAAACACGGAATTTCTTTCGACGCTATGGCTGCTTATTCACAACTTACTGCTTATTCACAACTTATAATTGACTTATTAATAAAAACATAGTAAAATAAAGTGTATATAACTAACGGAGGAAAATGCAATGGATAATTCAGAAAAAACTTTAGACCAGCTTGTTGCTCTTTGCAAGGGAAGAGGATTTGTTTACCCCGGCTCTGAGATTTACGGCGGTCTTGCAAATACATGGGACTACGGTCCGCTCGGCGTTGAACTTAAGGAAAACATCAAAAAAGCTTGGAGAAAGAAATTTATCCAGGAAAACCAATACAATGTAGGCCTTGACAGCGCAATTCTTATGAACCCGCAGACTTGGGTTGCTTCAGGTCACCTCGGCGGCTTCTCTGACCCGCTTATGGACTGCTGCGAATGTAAAACAAGGCACAGAGCAGACGACTTGATTGAAAGCTTTGACGGCACAAATGTTGCAGGTTGGAGTAACGAGGAAATGGCTGCTTATATTAAGGAGCACAATATTCCTTGCCCTAATTGCGGCGCTCACAACTTTACCGATATCCGCCAATTCAACCTTATGTTTAAAACCTTCCAGGGCGTTACTGAGGATGCTAAGGACGAAATTTATCTCCGTCCTGAAACTGCACAGGGTATTTTTGTAAACTTTGCAAACGTGCAAAGAACAACAAGAAAGAAAATTCCTTTCGGTGTTGCACAGGTAGGCAAATCCTTCCGTAACGAGATTACACCGGGTAAGTTCATCTTCCGTGTAAGAGAATTTGAGCAAATGGAGCTTGAATTTTTCTGCAAACCCGGCACTGACCTTGAATGGTTTGATTATTGGAGAAGCTTCTGCCGTGATTGGCTTTATTCTCTTAACATCAGCAAGGATAACCTCAGACTTCGTGACCACGACCAAGAGGAGCTTTGCTTCTATTCCAAAGCAACTACAGACTTTGAATATAAATTCCCGTTTGGTTGGGGCGAGCTTTGGGGCGTTGCAGACAGAACAGACTACGACCTCACTCAGCATATCAAAACAAGCGGCAAAAACCTTGAATATTTTGACCAGGCAACAGGCGAAAAATATGTTCCTTACGTTATTGAGCCGTCACTCGGTGTTGAGCGTTTATTCTTGGCACTTCTTACCGAAGCATACGACGAGGAGGTTCTTGACGAAGAAAAGAACGACAAGAGAATTGTTATGCACTTCCATCCTGCTATTGCGCCGTTTAAGGCTGCAGTTCTTCCGCTTTCAAAAAAGCTTAACGAGCAGGCAGGCGAGGTTTATGCAATGCTTTCTAAAAAATTCAACATTGATTATGATGACGCCGGCTCTATCGGCAAGAGATATCGCCGTCAGGACGAAATCGGTACTCCTTACTGCATAACCTATGACTTTGACTCGGTTGAGGATAACTGCGTAACAGTACGTGACCGTGACACTATGGAGCAGGTTAGAATTTCTATTGATGAACTTGCAAAGTTTATTGAGGAAAAGGTTGAGTTTTAGTTTATCCAAAGGAGGATAAAATTATGAACAAAATCAACAGAAGCTTAGTTAAATCGCAGGCTAAGCAGATTATTAAAGAAAAGATATTTGCACTGTTTGTGTTAAGCGCAATCGTTTTGTTTTTGGTAAACGGCTTAACGGTAGGCATTTCCGCATACAACAGCAGAGATAATTTAGAAGACATTTTCGGCCCAAGCAACGGCTCAAGCGATAACAGTTCAGGTCAAAACACGCCTGAGGATTTCTTTAATTATTTTGGAAACGGCGATTACGATGACTACGATGACGGTAACGATTCAGGCGACAGCTCAAGCGACAACCCGATTGAAAGCTTCGGTCAAAAATATACTCCGTCAGATAAAATAATCGGCAGTTCAGTCAAGCCGTCAATAATGCTTGTAAACGGTAACATCGGTCTTGAAGATATAGGATTAAAAAGCCTTACTGTTGTTTCGGTGATACTTTCGCCTCTTTTTGTTTCGCTTTGCGGATTTTACGTTTTGCTTATTAAGCGTGACCCTAACGAGCAATTGGGGCTCGGCAAAGAAATTCAAAATATTTTCAAGATTTCGTTCGGCCCTACATACGGCAACAAAATCGTCATTTATATTTTAAGAGGTGTTTTTGAATTCCTTTGGTCGCTTCTTTTCGTAATCCCAGGAATAGTTTATCACTACAGTTCATACTTTGCATTCCAGCTTATGTGCGAAAACCCGAATTTGAAGCCGACAGAGGCTCTCAAGTTATCTAAAAAAATGGTTGCCGGCAACAGAGGCGAGCTTTTCGCTCTTGATTTAAGCTTTATCGGCTGGTGGATTCTTACCTGCATCACATTCGGCATTGCAAGCATTTATGTAGTTCCTTATTATTTCACCACTCAGGCACTCTATTATGAAAACTTCAAACTCAGGGCGCTTCAAGAGGGAAAAATTACTGAGGATGATTTTCTTTCGCAAGAGCAAAGAGCGGCTAAATATGCTTTTGCAGGTGCTCAAAACGAAACTGCACAAAATCAAAATGCAGCTCCGTTTTATTCCTACAATCCAAACAGTGTACCGACAGAGCAAGAGCCTGTTCAAAGCGGTTCATATCCGTCTTATGCGAATACTGACGATACAGCAGCCGAAAACAACAGCGCACCAAGCGAGGCGGCAAACAGCGAGGTTGATGAATATTATCATCCTACCGTTCAGGTGCCTGAGGCAAATGGCGAAATTCCTTCGGTTGAAGTTCAGGATAACGAAAATGAGCAACAGCCATCAGACGAAAATACGGATATAAATGAATAAAAACGGGCGAACAATGTTCGCCCCTACAAATTACATATTATAACATTTATACAAAAACAGCGGCTTGAATTAATAAGTTCAAGTCGCTGTTTTCACTTTATCAAAAGTTTACTCTGTTTTGCCCATTACATTAAGCGGATTTACATATTTATTATCAAGCAAAGTTTCAAAATGAAGATGACTTTCGCTTTTTTCCTCAAACGGAGTTGTACCGAGAGTGCCGAGAACTTCGCCGATAGTTACATAGTCCCCCTCAGACACATTAACCGTATCCATACCGCAATAGCGAGCGACGAGCTTTGAGCCGTGGTCAATTTCAATAACCGTGCCGAGCATAGCGTCCTTCGTTACTGAAAGCACAAGTCCGTCGTTGATAGAAATTACCTTTGTGCCCTTTGCCGCTTTAAAATCGATTGCCGTATGCGCTCTGTAATCGTTCATAGTTTTGTTTTTAACAAGTTCCTCGCTGTAGGGTGTCAATACCGTTTCATCGCAAGGGTATTTGTAAAAAGATTTATAGGGAATATTTGTATCACTCGACGTCATTGTTGAAACCTCGGTTGAGGTAACTGTTGTCGGCTTTTTATTTTCGCTCTTTTTTGTTGTTTGAACTTGCGTATTTTCCTGCGTTGTCAGGGCGGTTGACGGTTGAGTCGTAATCTTTTTTTCTTTGTCCTTAGCCTTATCAACAACCGTTGTTGCCTCGTTTACATCCGTTGTGTGGGCAGAATTGGTTGAAAAATAAACTATCAGCCCAAGTGCAACAATGCAAAGGCAAATGACAGAGAAAAGCGCTCTTAAATTTTTATTATTTGGTTTATCTTTTGTAGCCATAAAAAACACCTCAAGAGTATTATTACCCCTGAGGTGTTTAATTATACATTTTTATTTTGCTTCATAAACTACTGTTACAACGCTTGAAGCAGGAAGTGAAACCTTGACCTTTTTGGCTTTGCCGAAATCGGTTTTGGCAATGTCGTTGTCCCTGTCGGTTGTATAAACAGCATAATCGCCTTCGCAGTCAATTGTTGTATATGCTTTTTTATCATTATTATTAACATATACAGTTACAACAGTATTATCCTCATTCACAAAGGCAACGCTTCTTACATTTTTAACACCCGAAGAACATGCAACTCTCACCGCACCCTCTTTAATGAATTTTGAAAAATTGCCGAGGCAGTAATATCTCTTTGAAAAATCGAGATTTTCGTGATTATCCTCATCAAGATAAATAAGTCCGTCGGTATAAGTTCCATAAGAACACGCAGTCCACCAATCCCATTCGTTTGCATTCATTATAGTCAAATCGTCAACAATGGTGTTTGCCATTGCGACGCCGTATTTTATAGATGTGCCGTTAGTACCGTTTTTCTCCTTAGCAATAAGGTCATAAACACCTGTATTTTTATCGTCGGTCATTTGGCAATATTCCGTAGCGGCAACAGAATACTTGGAATATTTATCGCTGAAATAATTTTCCGCATTTTTCTTAGTATCTGCACCCGACCAATAAGAATGCATACTTACTTCTTTAAAATATTTGCGAAGCTTTGCATTTTTAAAAACATATTTTGGCCCTCTGCCTAAAATGCAGTCCATATATGCCGCACAGCTTGAATCGTCGCCCTCCATTGAGCCTGATTCAAACATAGAAACCTTAACGCCCTTTTTATCTAAATCTGAGCCTTTAAATTTCTTTACAAATGTTTTGAGCAAATCCCTTGCCTCATACTTAGAATAATAACAACCCTCTTGATTAACGCTATAAGTGTTATCGTCATTATACCAAGCCGCCCAATTATATTGCGGCTCATTAATCGGCGAAACGCTTGTTACACGGTATCCTTTATTTACAAAATACTCTGCACTGTTATAGCAAAAATCCGCAAAATCGGGATATTTTGATTTATCAAGATTTGATATCCACGGCTCGTCCTCATTTTTATAAGGTGTGCAATAAGATGCACCGTTTTTGGTAAGATAAACGGGAGCGCTGTTACAAAAAAGAGTTAAGCGCATATCCTTGCCTGCATATTTTTTTGCAAGTTCAAGGCAAGCCTGTGCATTTTTGTCGTTATTAAAATTATAAGTTCCGTCAGCATTCAAAAAGCACTCTGTTCTGCGGTTTTCAGTCAAAATATGAGTGTCGTTTTTTGAGCCTGCACCAAGATTGTAGCGATAAATATTAAGCCCTATTCCTTTGTCGGAATCATAAAGCGCTTGCATAATCTCGTCTGCATTGTCCCAAGCGCCGACGTCTTGACTCCACCAGCAAGCCGAAGCGCCAAAGCCGTTCATAACCTGATAATTTGTGTTAACGTCGATAACAGTAGTGTTACTGCCGTTTTTGTTTGCATTAACCAAATTACTTTGACCGTAAACAACCTTGCTGTCAGTTCCGATAACGCCGAAGGCGATATACAAAACTACTGCCGCCAAAATCACAACAATGCAGGAAATAACTATTGCAAGCGTTTTTTTCTTTTTGGATTTATCCATTTCATCACCTATTTAAAAAGGGCGAAATGTAAATCAAATCGCCCTAAATAATATTTATTATTTAATTAAACACCCGAATAAGCGTTAAATCCGCCGTCAACAGGAATGTTTACACCTGTAATGAAACCTGAATAGGTATCGTCGCAAAGGAAAAGAAGTGTGCCCGCAAGCTCCTCAGGCTCGCCAAATCTGTCCATAGGTGTTGCGGCAAGAATTTTGCCCGTTCTTTCAGTAGGAGTGCCGTCCTCGTTCCAAAGAAGAGTAGCATTCTGCTTTGTTGAAAAGAATCCCGGAGCAATAGCATTTACTCTGATTCCAAGCGGTGCAAAATGAACTGCCATCCACTCGGTGAAATTCTTAACAGCGGCTTTTGCGGCACTGTAAGCAGGAATACGTGTAAGAGGTCTAAAGGCATTCATTGAAGTAACCATAATGATTGTGCCCTTTTCCTTTTCAGCCATATCCTTAGCGAAAACCTGAGTAGGAATAAGAGTGCCGAGAAAGTTAAGATTAAATACAAAACTGATACCGTTAGGGTCAAGGTCAAAGAACGTCTTTACGTTCTCATCCTTTTGAACAAGGTCGATTTTTTCAAGAGTATCCTTAGTAGTTGTGCCCTTAGGGTTATTACCGCCTGCACCGTTTAAAAGAATATCGCATGTACCGAGCTTTTCATTAACAGTCTTGCGAGCATTCTCCATAGATTCAAGTTCAAGAACATTACAGCCGACTGCAATAGCCTCTCCGCCGTTTGCGTTGATTTCGTCTGCACATTTTTGCGCAGCACCTTCATTAAGGTCAAGAACCGCTACCTTACAGCCCTGAGCTGCAAGAGTTTTTGCAAAAGCGGCACAAAGAACACCGCCACCGCCTGTTACAACAGCAACCTTGCCTTTTAAATTTTCGTGATTAAACATAAAATTATTTATCCTTTCTGCTTTTTTCAACAGCTTCCCAAAGACCGTTGAGATAACTTACACCCAAGGCTCTGTCATAAAGACCGTAGCCCGGACGTGCAACTTCGCCCCAAATCATTCTGCCGTGGTCAGGGCGGACGTATCCGTCAAATCCAACCTCCTGCAAAGCCTTAACAATCTCATACATATCAAGCGAGCCGCAGTCGCTTTCGTGGGCGGTTTCGTTAAACCATCTGTCGTTTATTGAAACGTTGCGAAGGTGAGCAAAATAAATTCGATTGCCTGCTGCTTTAATAATTTCTACCATATCGTTATCAGGGCTTGCACCGAGTGAACCTGTGCAAAGAGTAAGTCCGTTATACTTGCTCGGCACCATATTAAGAAGCTTTTCAACAGCCTCTTTGCCCGTAATAATACGAGGAAGCCCAAAAATGCCCCAAGGCGGGTCGTCCGGATGGATTGCCATTTTAACATCGCATTCCTCACACGTCGGCATAATAGCTTCAAGAAAATATTTAAGGTTTGCCCATAAATCATCGGCGGTTACACCCTTGTATTTTGCGAAAAGCTCTTTAATCTCGCCCATTCTCTCGGTTTCCCAACCCGGCATTGCGTAGCCGTTTGAGTTATCGTCAATCTCCTTAAACATATCTTCGGGAGATTTGCCCTCAACCTGCTTACCGTCATAGCTAAGGCAGGTAGAGCCGTCAGGCAAAGGCATATAAAGGTCTGTCCTTGTCCAGTCAAAAACAGGCATAAAGTTATAGCATATAACCTTAACTCCTACTTTTGCAAGATTTCTGATGGATTTTTTGTAGTTTTCAATAAGCTTGTCCCTTGTAGGTAAACCAAGCTTAATATCCTCGTGAACATTTACGCTTTCGATACATTCCATCGTCAAGCCTGCTGCCGTGATTTCGTCGTACATTTTCTGCACGTCTTCCATCTCCCACGCTTCGCCTGCAGGAAGATAATGAAGCGCAGGCACAACGCCGACTACGCCCGGAATCTGCTTGATTTGCTCAAGAGAAACTGTATCGAGGTCCTTGCCGAACCAACGAAAAGTCATTTGCATATTTTTGCCTCCTTTTTAGGAATTAATTATTCATCGTTTTTGATTTTATCATATTATAATAGACGTTTCAAGGCTATATTTATATTAAAATCATCATTTAACCTTAATAGTTTTTGTTTTAGTCCAAGCGCCGTAGATTTTTTTGCCCTGCGACTGCTTATAGGCACGAATTCTTACATAATATTTTTTCTTTGATTTAAGCTTTGATATCGTTTTAGAGGTTGTGCTTTTTTTATTAATCGTGATAGTTTTAGTTGCTTTTTTACTATATTTTTTGGAGGTGGAATATTGAATTTGATATCCCGTAACGGTTGAATCCTTTTTCCACTTAAGAGCTATTTTCTTTTTGCTCTTGCTTTTAATTGAGGATATCGACTGCTTTTTAGGCTTAATTGTCAATCTATATGACATTGAGCCTGTATAAACTCCCTTGAACTTAATGTTAACCGTGGCAAATCCGGGTTTTGTATTATTCTTGTAGCTGACGGTGTAATTTGACGGCGAAATAATATTTCCCACCCTGTCATAAACCGTAATCTTGGTTGTTTTTTTCTTTTTATTATATGTAAAAGTTTTTGTTTTAGCCTTTGCCTTGCCCGGTGCAACATAATATGCTGTTATCGTATTTGCAGGGCAAAAGGCACAAATGCTCTCGCTGTATCCGTCATAGCTCAAAGCGCTGTCATTTTGGTCAAAATGAGCAGGGTATGTTTCAACTGCGCTGAAGCTGTGAGTATGCGTTCTGACGCTTACAACACTTGAAAAAGCAGGCTGAGAGGACTCAAGAACATAATAATAAGTTTTTCCTGCCATAAGCTCCGCCGCACAAAGCAAATTCGGATTATAATTATCGTTAATAACACTGTTGTCCGTTTCGCCGTCGAAATCCACTATCGATGCCATTATATTTCCGCCATAGCTTTGAGTGAAACAGTAAAACTCATAATATCCCGTTGTGGCAGGAGTAAATTCAACATAACTCTTATTATTTACATCAACATAAACCTCAGCGGTTTCATTCAAAATGATTTTAGGCGCCGTTTGTTTAGTGTTTGCAAACGCAGTCACCACCCCAAACGACAGACTTGACAATGCCAAAACAACGCTTAATGCAAGCGATATTATTTTTTTCATATATATTCCCCCGATAAATATCGTTTTTATTTATTTTATCACATTATGCCCTATTGTCAATAAAAATAAGAGGCTGTCCTTGGGGCGCACTGCATAAAGAAGAATGTGGTTTAAACTTTCTGAGTTTT
>UMIH01021243.1_pt1 | contig 13216 bp, 9 predicted proteins | sample 1965771 | NCBI WGS metagenome assembly UMIH01 (sample SAMEA4836120, study PRJEB28245) | human gut metagenome | biome: gut microbiome; material: fecal sample | place: Denmark | collected 2008
ATAAGTCGAGGGCAATATTTGCTACTTCGCGCATCTGTGGATGTGCATGGGAGTCACAACGCAGACGGAAGAAGTTACGCCAGGAGCGAAGATTCATTGTCACGACGATTTCTGTCTTTAAACTGTTTGGAAGTACCGAACGGGCTTCCTGTGGTGTGGCACCCAGTTCAATCAGCTCAAAGTAAGATTTCTCTGCATTTTCCATGGCGCGCATCCATGCTTCGTATTTCTGTAAATCAGTTTCGTTGTTTAAATCATAAGAAAATCCACCGGCGATATCGATAACAGTAATTTCGTTGCCGAATTTGTCACCGGAGTAGTTACAGTAACGTGTACTTTCCTGACTGTAGCTGGCAATGCGGTGGCGTACAATTTCATGGGTAATACCGCGGTCACAAATCATACGGACTGTAACAGCCTCATGTTCGATGACAGATTCATGTCCTCTTTTCAAAATATTGCGGATAAAACGTTCCGCGGACTCTTCCGTAATATTTCCCTCGCTCTTGTAGCATACACGTCCGATTTTCTCTATTTTACGAATCATTTCATCGTAATCTTTCATATCAATAATTTCTACACTGGGTTTTGTTACATTCATGATTCTTCTCCATTCTGTTCATCAATTTCTTAAGGCTAAGTATATAGTATGTGTCAGTTTTTTGCAAGCATAATACATTGACCGGGTTTTTAATTATAGATAAAATATTATCAGGTATTAAAATAAATTAATGCAAAATTATATGTAAAGGGGAAATGTTGGAATGAAAAGCAGAAACAAAGAAATGACAGCGAAAGCAGTACTTATCGCACTTTTGGTAAGTACAGCAGCCAGTCCGTTCCAAAGCAGCATGGCATCATCAAAATCTGCAGCAAAAAAGATTAGTGTGACGCTTAATAAAAAAACACTATCGCTAAAGACCGGACAAAGATTTCGATTGAAAGTGAAAAAGAAACCGGCAAAGGCGAAAGTTTCTTTTTCATCGTCAAAGCGCTCGGTGGTGTCAGTAAATAAAACAGGACTTGTCAAAGCAAAAAAGCCTGGAAAGGCTTCGATTACCGTGACTGTTAAATACAAAGGAAAAAAGAAAAAGGCAGTTTGCAAAGTGAGGGTTGTATCAAAAAAGAAGACAATCAATAAGCAGATACAACCATCTGCACCGGCAGCAAATACACAGCAGCCTGCACCAACGGCAACTGTAAAGCCGGTAATAACTGATCCGACTGCAACACCAAGTGCTACGCCTAAAGGAACACCGCGCGCAACGAAAACACCATCGCCTACGCCGGTAGAAATTACATATAAGGCCGATTATACAGTAGAACTTGGAAGTACCCTTGATGTGAAGAAAGAAGTAAAACCGTCGGAGGGAGTCATTACGGATTATAATGTTTCTACGTCGAATAATTATGTAGCAATTATTGATGCAAGAGGAAAGATAAAACCTCTGCACATTGGAAAGTGTACTCTCATTTTGACATCAAAGGCAGATGATACAAAAAAAGAAACTTATAAACTTTGTGTAACGGATGAATTTGTTGCGGAGGATGGTTATAATTTCTATAAAGAAGATATTGCACATGGCGAGGTATCGGATTTTACATATCCTTCCCAATACCGTGAAAGCGGCGAAGGGCATGCCAAGATTTATTTTCCACCGGATTATGATCCTAAAAATAAGACATATAATTTGTTGTTCTGTCTGCACGGTGGCGGACAAAATGAGGATTATTGGACTTGCGGAAGAAAGACTTCAGCCGGAGCCGGATGTCATGCAAACAATATTATGGACTATTTGTATGATACGAAAGAGGCGGAAGAGTGTATTGTAGTATTTCCGAATGGCAACATTAACTATGATAAAAGTAAAACATATCCAAATACAGAGCCTAATCCGGTTGTTCAGAATTCGTGGAGTAACTGTTATTTGTTCGAATATGAAGTGATTTATGATTTACTTCCGTATATGGAAAAAAATTATCCGGTAAAAAAAGGCGCTGCTCATACAGGTGTGTGCGGGCTGTCTATGGGCTGTGGAGAAGCCATTGAACTGGGGCTAAAACATCCGGATTTGTTCCAGTATATGGGATTCTTCTCGGCTGGACCATTTGCTTCAACCAAGCAGACGATTGTAACGACACAAGAGGATGCCAATCGTCTGAACAGTCAGATTAAGTTGTGTTTCTTTATCACCGGACAGCAGGACCATATGATGGATGATAGTGCAAGAAGATTTGTTAATCAGTGTGATTTGCTTGGGTTAAATAATATGTTTTTGGAAGTAAAAGGAACCGGTCATGATGACAGGTGCTGGGATCGTGCCTTTTATACTTTTATGCAATATGCATTCAAATAAAAATTATTTCAGAAAATGATTGACATTGGTTTTGTTTTTTGGTAATATATTATTCGCTGGCAGTGATTGTTAGCGAAAATGCGGAGTTGCTGGAATTGGCAGACAGGCATGACTAAGGATCATGTGCTCGTAGGGCGTGTGGGTTCAAGTCCCATACTCCGCATGTCATATAGATGCTGTATAGACGATGAAATCGGCTGTACAGCATTTTCTTGTTTTAAGGAAAATGAGTGGCGTGATACGCTGTCGATGTTTCTTTACAGATAGGGCGTGATATGATACACTTTTTTATGCGGTACAAGGCTTTTGTATCACGAAAAAAATTAAGAAAATGGATAAGCAGCAAAATAGGAGGAACAGGATGAAACGAATTATTTCTATGTGTTTGTCAGCAGTGCTTTTGTTATCCCTTTGTGTGACGGGAGCAGCAAAGACAAAGACAGCACAGGCAGAAGAAAAACAGAAAGTGATTGTAATTGATGCAGGACACCAGACTCGTGCGATGAGTGCAACGGAGCCGATTGGACCGGGCTCAAGTCAGAGAAAGGCAAAGGTGACCGGAGGAGCGAGTGGCTGTGTGACACATCTGCCGGAATATAAATTGAATCTTCAGGTGGCTAAAAAGTTACAGAAAGAATTGGTAAATCGTGGCTATAAAGTAATCATGGTGCGTACAAAAAATAATGTCCGCATGTCAAATGTGCAGCGTGCTAAAGTCGCGAACAAATACAAAGCGGACGCTTTTATCCGAATTCACGCAAACAGTGCGGGAAGTTCGAGTGTCAAAGGAGCACTGACGATAGCACCGGCATCTAATAACCGTTACATGACAAAAGCAAACCGTAAGGCAAGCCAGAAGCTCTCTAAGAAGGTTTTAAAAGCTATGTGTAAAACGACAGGAGCAAAGAACCGCGGTGTTATGTATACGAACAGTATGACAGGCATCAACTGGTGTAAAGTTCCGGTTACAATTGTGGAAATGGGCTTTATGAGTAATCCAAGCGAGGACAGAAAGATGGCAAAAGCTTCTTATCAGAAGAAGATTGTCAAGGGAATTGCGGACGGAATTGATAACTTTTTTTAACAGAATATAAGTCCCTAAAGCACAAAAACCGCTTGCGAATCTCTGCCAAAATGGTAAAATAGATAGTATAAAAAATGAGTTTTTTTTACAGAAAGGCGGGGATTATCATGAATAAAGTGATTACGATTACAAGACAGTTTGGTAGTGGGGGAAGAGAAATCGGAAAGAAGTTAGCAGAGGCTTATGGAATTCCATTTTACGATAATGAAATCATTTCCCGTGCGGCAAAAGACACCGGTTTTGCAGAGGCGGCTTTTGAGCGCGCAGAGGATAAAGCAAGCAACAGTCTGCTTTATTCCATTGCGATGGGAATGAATGTATTTTCCAGTCAGGATGTCGGATTTTCCGGTTTGTCGTTAGATGACCGTATTTTCTTAGCGCAGTCGAAGGTGATTCGCAATGTAGCAAAAGAAGGTCCTTGCGTAATTGTTGGCAGATGTGCGGATTACATTTTGAAAAATCAGGAAAATGTAGTCAATCTGTTTATTCGCGCAACACTCGATTTCCGCATTAAACGTGCGATTGAGGTAGAGGGAATTCCGAAAGAAAAATCAGCAGAAATGGTTATGAAAAAAGATAAAAGCAGAGCGAACTATTATAAGTATCACTCTGGTGAACGCTGGGATAACGTGCTTAATTATGATTTTGCTATCCGTAGTGACTTGTGCGGAATTGATGGCACCGTTGCGTGTCTGAAAGCATATTTAGACCAGATGTAATAAGATTAAAGGAGAACGAAGACAATGAGTAAAAAAATTAGAACAAGATATGCACCGAGCCCGACCGGTAAAATGCATGTAGGCAATTTAAGAACAGCGTTATATGAGTACTTGATTGCAAAACATGAAGGCGGAGATTTCCTTCTACGTATTGAGGATACCGATCAGGAGCGTTATGTTGAAGGTGCTCTTGATTTGATTTATAAAACGATGGACCAGGCAGGACTTAAGCATGACGAAGGTCCGGACAAAGATGGCGGCTATGGCCCTTATGTACAGAGCGAGCGTGTAAAAACCGGTATTTATCTTGAGTATGCGAAAAAACTCGTAGAAAAAGGAGAGGCTTATTACTGTTTTTGTACAAAGGAAAGACTGCAGAAACTTCATGATGAAGCAGAAGCAAGAGGGGAAAAGGCTGCAAAGTACGACAAACATTGTCTTCACTTGACCAAAGAGGAAATTGAGGCAAATCTGGCAGCGGGTGTGCCGTATGTTATCCGCCAGAACAACCCGACGGAAGGAGAAACATCCTTTGATGATGTAATTTATGGAAAAATTACAGCACCAAATGATGAATTGGATGATATGATTCTGATTAAGTCAGATGGTTATCCAACCTATAACTTTGCCAATGTAATTGACGACCATTTGATGGAGATTACACATGTTGTCCGTGGAAATGAGTATCTGTCTTCCGCACCGAAGTACAATCGCCTGTATGAGGCTTTTGGATGGGAAGTGCCGGCCTATATTCATTGTCCGATTATTACGGATGAGGAGCATAAAAAGTTATCCAAACGCCGTGGTGATTCTTCCTTTGAGGATTTGGTAGAACTTGGTTTTCTGCCGGAAGCAATTGTAAACTATGTTGCCTTACTTGGCTGGAGTCCGGCGGATGACCGTGAGATTTTCAGCTTGAAAGAATTGGAAGAAGTGTTTGACTATCATAGAATTAATAAATCACCGGCAGTATTTGATATTGTGAAACTTCGCTGGATGAATGGTGAATATATCAAGGCGATGTCCGATGATGCGTATTATGAACATGCACTTCCGATTATCAAAAAAGTGATTACCAAAGATTTGGATTTGAAAAAAATTGCGGATTTGGTAAAAACACGAATTGAAGTATTCCCGGATATTACAGAGAAGATTGATTTCTTTGAAGAATTGCCGGAATATGATGTGGCGATGTACACTCATAAGAAAATGAAAACAAACAGTGAAAATTCATTGGAAGTATTGAACGAGATGCTGCCACGATTAGAAGCATTACCGGATTTCTCATTTGAGAATGTAGAAAAAGTAGTAAAAGATTATGTGGCTGAAAAAGAATGTAAGAATGGATTGGCACTGTGGCCGCTTCGTACAGCGGTTTCCGGTAAACAGATGACACCGGGTGGTGCTTATGAGATTATGGACATTCTTGGAAAAGAAGAGTCATTAAAGCGAATTAGAAAAGGAATTGAGTTGCTTAATGGAGTGCAATAAAGAACAAGAAGAGGCAATTATGCACCGAGATGGACCTGCTATGGTATTAGCGGGTCCCGGTGCAGGAAAAACCTATGTTATTACCAATCGTGTGAAAGCATTGATTGATGAATATGGAGTCAAGCCGGAACAAATTCTTGTTGTAACATTTTCAAAAGCAGCGGCAGTGGAGATGAAGGAACGTTTTGAAATGCTGACGGGTGGACGGCGTCTGCCAGTCAGATTTGGAACGTTCCATTCTGTTTTTTTTCAGATTTTGCGGCTGGCGTATCATTATGAGGTAAAAGACATTGCAACTCCGGCATTAAAATACCGTTTTCTAGAAGAAACACTCAATGAAACCGGATACGGGGTGGACGATAAAAAGGAATTCCTTTCCGATATTGAAAAAGAAATCAGCCGTGTAAAAGGGGAAGGAATCGAAATAGACTGCTATTTTTCCTCGGCGTGTTCTGCTGAAATTTTTCAGAAAATGTACCGGGGATATCAGGAAAAACTACAAAGACACCGTTGTCTTGATTTTGATGATATGGTAGTATATACATATCAGCTTCTAAAAGAGAGAGAAGATATCCGCAGACGCTGGCAGGCACAGTTTCGGTATTTACTGATTGATGAATTTCAGGATATCAACCGTTTGCAGTACGAGACGGTTTGTATGTTGGCAGAACCGGAGAATAATCTGTTTATTGTCGGGGATGATGACCAGTCAATCTATGGATTCCGCGGTGCTAAGCCGGGTATCATGCTTTCTTTCCCGAAACGCTTCCCGGACACAAAACAGATTGTGCTTGGCGTAAATTACCGTTGTTCGGATGAGATTATGAAAGCGGCAGAACGGCTGATTGGAAAAAATAATGAACGGTACGAAAAACATATTGTTGCAAACAAGGGCAAGGAACAGCCGGTGCATATGAAAAAATGCGAGAATTTACCGGATGAAGCAGAGAAGATTGTGGCACAGATACAGATGTATCAGAAAGAAGGCATTGCGTATCAGGAGATGGCGGTGTTATTTCGGACGAATATGCAGATGCGTTTGCTAGCTGGGAAACTGATGGAACATGGAGTTCCATTTACCATGCGGGAAAATCTTCCGAATTTATTTGATACTTGGATGGCAAAAGATATTATGTGCTATTTGCAGCTTGCACTTGGAAACCGGAGCCGTGAGAAATTTTTAAAGATTGCAAACCGCCCGGTCAGATACTTAAGCCGTACGGCTTTTACAGAATCAGAAGTAAGTTTTGATAAACTCCGTGCCTATTATGCGGTGAAAAATCAGGAGTGGATGGAAGAGCGAATCTGGAATTTTGAGTATGATTTAAAAAATCTGGCATCGCTTTCACCCTATGCGGCAATTCATTTTATACGAAAAGGCATTGGTTACGATGAATTTTTGAAGACTTATGCCGATGAGAGAAATGTAAATGCCGATGACTGGTTTGATGTGCTGGATGAAATGCAGGAGATGGCACGCGACAAAAAGAGCATTCCGGAGTTCCTTTCTTTTGTAGAAAATTACGGGGATACGCTGGAGGAAATACGGCAGGAGCAGAAGAAGCAGCAGGTCAAAGAAGAACCGGGTGTTTCATTGATGACGATGCACGCCTCCAAAGGCTTGGAATTTCCGGTTGTGTTTGTGCCGACATTAAATGAGGATATTGTACCGTACCGCAAGGCTGTTCAAGAGGGAAATTTAGAAGAAGAAAGACGTATGCTTTACGTGGCAATGACACGTGCAAAAACATATTTGCATCTGTCATTTGTGAAAGAGCGTTTCCATAAAGAGGCGGAGCCGTCACCATTTTTATATGAAATTTCGCCGGCTCTGAGGAATAAAATAAATAAGAAGCGAGGTAGATGAAGGTGAAAAAAGCAATAGCTTATGTGCTTGCCGGAGTAATGATGTTTGAAGTGGCAGGGCTGACAGCATCAGAACAGGCACAGGCGTCTGTAAAGGGAAAATTAAATGTGAAATCGGTTACCTTGGCAACCGGAAAATCGGTTACGCTGAAGGTGAAAAATAAAGGAAAGGCAAAGGTGCGCTGGAGTTCATCCAAGAAAAAGATTGCGAGTGTTTCTTCACGTGGTAAAGTGAAGGCAAAGAAAAAAGGAAAAGCAACCATAACAGCAACCGTTTCCTACCGTGGAAAAAAGAAGAAATTAAAGTGCCGTGTTACGGTTTTGCAGGGGGCAAAGAAACTTCGTATTGTGGACGAAGACAAAAAGAGTGTCAATTCCATTGTTTTAAATAAATTTGATTCTGTGAAATTGACCGGTGTAGTTTCACCAAAGAAATCAAACGACAAAGTGATGTGGAAGTCTTACAATCCGGAAGTGGCTACCGTTACAAGCAAAGGTGTTGTAACCGGTCAGTATGTCGGAAAAACGACGGTTCGTGCAAAGACCTACAGCGGCAAGCGCATCAAGGTAAAAGTTACGGTAAAAGCACCGGTGCTTAGTGATACGTTAAAGACCGCTTACATCAAAGATTTTAAGATTGGTGCAGCGGTGAATACGTGGCAGCTTGAGGGAGCCGGAGCCTACGCAAAAGCGAAGGCACTGATTACCAATCAGTTTAATTCGATTACAATGGAAAACCAGATGAAACCGGAGTCACTTCTGAGCAAAGAAAATCAGACACGCGGAACCGACACCAATGTTTTGATTAATGAAGAAATTCTTCAGAAAGTATTGAAACTTGCCAGTGATAACGGATTAAAACTGCGTGGACATACGCTTGTATGGCACAGTCAGACGCCGGAATGGTTCTTCCATAAAGATTATAATGTTGACAAGTCACTTGTTTCTAAGGATGTGATGCGTCAACGAATGGAAAGCTATATTAAGAAGGTTCTCACATACTGCCAGGAAAATTATCCGGGTGTTGTCTATGCATGGGATGTTGTAAATGAGGCGGTCAATGATGATGGTACGATGCGCACATCATCCAACTGGTATAAAGTATATGGTGATGCCGGCTATGTGACAGATGCGTTTACTTTTGCCCGTAAATATGCAGATAAAGATGTGAAACTTTTCTTAAATGATTACAATGAGTATGCAGCGGCAAAAAGAGACCGTATTTATCAGGTGGTAAAAGACTTGTATGACAAAGGCTTGTGTGACGGCGTTGGTATGCAGTCTCATTACTCCATGACAAGTCCGACAATTGCTGCGGTAAAGGTAGCAATTCAGAAGTACAACCAGATTGATCCGGGCAAGATTGAAATTCAGTTGACGGAGTTAGATATTCACAATACATTCCGAACAGCAGCTGACCAGAAAAGTGTAGCAACAAAATACCAGTCATTATTTAACATGCTGGTAGACAGCAGAAGAAATCAGAAAATCAATATTACCGGTGTTACCTTCTGGGGACTTACTGATGGGGATTCCTGGTTGTCTGATTTCAAAGGAGAAACGAGTTATCCATTGCTCTTTGGAGCAGACTATGCAGCGAAATCAGCTTATTTTGCTGTGCTGAACGCTGCCAAATAAGGAGGGATTGGTTTGAATCCAATTAGTGTTCTGATTCTTGTGTTAATTGTGGTTGCGGCTATCTTTGTGATTACTTATGTGGCGCATGACCGTGGTTCCTCGATGTGTTCCGGATGCCATGGTGATTGTGCAAACTGTGGCAAAAAGCCGAAAAAGAAATAGAAAAAAGAGTTCCCTTGTGCAGAGACGAGATAACGCTTTGCGTTATAGTCTCTCACAAGGGAACTTCTTGTTCTAGGCATCTACTTCAAAGGTAACGAAGATATATTTTTTGTCTTTGTTAAATTTTGAATTTTGAACTTGCGCTCCTGTTAATTTCTGGTGTTTTACTTTGATGTTTACAGATTTCTGTGTTCCATCATTAAATGTAGCAGTGCAGGTTATGGTAACATTGCCAAGTGCCTTGTTTCTTGCGTGTAATTCCGAATCGCTTTCTGCTTTTCCATCGAAAAGTGCCGTTGCATCGGCAGAAGAAATTTTACAGTCGTCATCGGTTATACTTACAGTAAACTGTTTTTCCGGTGTTTCTTTCGCGTTTACGGTGAAGAAACGGTAATTTGCTTGAGAGCTTCCTTTGCACAATTCGCCCTCCTTGAAATATTTGGAGTGTTCTGCTTTTGTAACAAAGAAATGCCCCTTATTGATGCGGTATGTGACCGTTTTAATGTTGTTTCCCTCAAACTGCAACGGGGCATTTATATTGTAGGAAACAAACTGTTTGCCTGCATCGCCGTCACACCACATCGAGGTATAACCGGGATTGGCATAGACCTTCATCTGATTTTTCTTTGTGTGTTTGATTTCTGCTGCGTTGACCTTCACAACAAAGGAATTTGTGCCGGTTGTGGTCTGTACTTTTTCCGGTTTAATAGTTTCTGTTTTTTGAATAACGTTATATCCAATACCAAAAATAAGTGCCAGACAAGCGGCTGCGGCAACGGCGCTTTGTATTATTCGATGTTTTCTCATAGTGCTTTTTCTCCTTTTTGACTTAGACGGAGTTTTCTTTACGAGGATTTCCTCATCGGAAATATCCGGTCTGAGTGCTTGTTTTAAGATGTTTTCAAATTCGGTATCGTTCATCATAAGGCAGCCTCCAATTTCTTTTTAAGAATCATTTTTGCGCGGCGCATTCGGCTCTTTACCGTATTTTCTGAAACTTGCAGACAAGTGGCAATTTCTGAAATTTTTAAATCGGCAGAGTAGAATAGTTCGATTACCGTGCGGTACTTTTCCGGTAAATCAAAAACCATTTTTTGCACCAGTGCATTGGTTTCATTTTGCACTACCGCTTGCTCCGGTGTTTTAGTGTCAGCCGAAATAACTTTCAAATTGCCGCTCTCATCCTGTGCTTCATAACTTTCAAAGGATGCCAGCCGCTTTCGCCTTGCATATTTTCTTCTTTGATTTTTCCAGAGGAAGATGGCTACAGACAGCGTGTAACTTTTGAGGTTTTTATCAACATTCAAATGCTGTAATTGTTCCAGCAATTTCAGCATCGTATCTTGATAAAGTTCATCCCCCTCTATTTTGCTCGCTGTTGTCATGCGGCAGAATCGAAGGATGTCAGCACCCTGCGCCTGCACATATTCATTAAACTCCTGTTTTGTCACATGAATCTTCCTTTCTTTTGCTCAAAAGACATCTTTCACAAGTATATTGTCATGGGAGGGGAAAAAGTTTCAAGAAAAAACTTTCCCTTTATTTTAGTCAATGAAAAGTGTACACAAACAAATAAAAAAAGCCCCTTTGTGAGAGACTATATCGCGAAGCGATATCCCGTCTCTGCACAAAGGGACTTTTTTAATCCTCTAATTTTTTATTAATAAATTCATCCCAGACGCTGTCGTCTTCATCCTCTTCTGCATCGTCCTCATCTTCGACATCGATATCCGACATCTCGGAATCAATAATCTGCTGCAAAACATCGACAAGCTGTTCTAACAGGGCATCATCTTCGACCGGCGCAATTTCTAACTCGGTTTCTCCTTTCCAGTTTGTACTGCCATCAATGGAGAAGAAATAAAACTCACCGGTTTCATTCTCTGCCTCACAAAAAGCACCATAATCCTGTCCATCATATTCAAACACAAACTGAAGTTCACACTCTGTTGTTGTGCCGTCTTCATCTTCCATGGTAAGTGTCAAATCTTCTAATTCTTCATAATTAATATCTGCCATAATTTCCTCCAATTCAGATTTCTAATTTGTTTCTTAAACTGTATCATGTTTTTAGCGGAAATGCAACTATTCTGGCACTAACATTGTATTTTAACCACTTGCGTCCGCGCCATCCTCGTTTTATACTATAGGTATGAGCAAAGAAAAGACGATTAAAATATCCGTAAGAAACCTAGTGGAATTTGTTTTCCGCGAGGGAGATATTGTAAGTGGCGGCGCGGGTGTGAGAAATGTAGAGGCGATGCAGCTTGGCAGCCGTATTCACAGAAAAATACAAAAAAGTATGGGCGTTGGGTATGAATCCGAGGTTCCTTTATTTACAATACAAAAATTTAAGAGCGCCGAATATGAAGAAGATTTTTCCTTGAAAATTGAAGGGCGTGCGGACGGCATTTTTACCGATGGCGATTTGACAGTGATTGATGAGATTAAGGGCGTGTATCTGCCGGTGCAGGATTTGGAAAAGCCGTTGTTTATCCATCAGGCACAGGCAATGTGCTACGCCTATATCGTGGCGGAAAATGAAAATCTGGATGAAATCGGAGTGCAGCTTACCTATTGTCACATGGAGACCGAGCAGGTGGTGCGGTTTCGGGAGACATTTTCACGAATTGAGATTGTGCAGTGGTTTCGGAATTTGATGGATGAATATGAAAAATGGGCGGTTTATCAGTATGACTGGAAAAAGCAGAGAAATGCATCCATTACGGAACTTACCTTTCCGTTTTCCTATCGTCCGGGACAGAAAGAACTGGCGGCGATGGTTTATCATACGGTGGAAAAAGGAAAGCGGCTGTTTGTTGAAGCACCGACGGGGGTAGGGAAGACGATTAGTACAGTCTTTCCGGCGGTAAAGGCAATGGGAGAAGAAGTTTGCGACCGGATTTTTTATCTGACGGCAAAAACGATAACCAGAACGGTGGCGGAAGACTGTTTTGAACTGCTTGGAAAACAAAAACTGCTTTTTAAAACCCTAACGATTACTGCAAAGGAAAAAATGTGTGTAATGGACACGGTTTCCTGCAATCCGGGTGAGTGTGAGCGTGCGAAAGGGCATTATAACCGAGTGAATGAGGCGGTTTACGACATGTTAATTCATGAGCATAAAATGAGCCGGGATATGATTGAGAAATATGCCGAAAAACATCAGGTTTGTCCGTTTGAAATGGCGTTGGACGCCGCCCTTTTTGCAGATGCCGTGATTTGTGATTACAACTATGTTTTTGATCCGAATGTGTATCTGCGTAGATTTTTTTCGACTGAGAAAAAAGGAAATATGGTGCTTTTGGTGGATGAGGCACACAATCTTGTGGAGCGCGGCAGGGAAATGTATAGTGCGAGGCTTGTGAAAGAAGATTTTCTTGCAGTAAAGAAGATTGTGAAGGCGATGGAACGGCACGAAAAACGCCCGGAAGTACATTATATACTGCGGAAATTTGAAAAATCGCTGGAGGCGGTGAACCGTGTGCTGCTTGCATGGAAAAAAGAGTGCGACGAATTTGAAGTGATTTCGGATGCGGGAATGCTGGAGTTTGCCCTTCTTCGTGTGGCAGGAGATTATGAATTGGTGGCAAAAGAATATCCGGTACTGCCAGAGCGTGACACGATTTTATCGCTTTATTTTGATGTCCGCAGGTTTCTTGCAGTGCTGGAAAAATTTGATGAGAGTGACCGGATTTATCTGGATTATGATGAGGAGCGGAAGTTTCGCATTAAAATCCAGTGCATGGACCCGTCCGGCTGCCTGAAAGAAGTGATGGAACGGGTGCAGAGCACCATCTTTTTCTCGGCGACTCTTTTGCCAATCCGCTACTATAAAGAACAGCTTGGCGGGGAGAAGGAAGATGCCGCGGTTTATGCTAAATCCGTATTTTTACCGG
>UMIH01022808.1_pt1 | contig 13183 bp, 10 predicted proteins | sample 1965771 | NCBI WGS metagenome assembly UMIH01 (sample SAMEA4836120, study PRJEB28245) | human gut metagenome | biome: gut microbiome; material: fecal sample | place: Denmark | collected 2008
TTGTATTTACCCATGCATCAGATTACACGATTGTTGTTGATACCAGGATTATGAGTGATAACGGTCAGGCAGACAACAAAGCAGATGAAAACATTCCTGCGTCTAAGACAGATGACAGCACTTCAAAATATGCATGGAATAATACGATAATCATTATTATAGGTATCTGTATTATGCTGATTGTTATTGGAGCCGTATTCTATGTAAGGAAAAAGAGTGGTTCAGAAGAAAAATAATGATGATTTCATAGGAGTTGCACGATTTAATGGAAAGAGCAAAATCAACAAAAAACAGCTAAAAGTATGTATTTAATATTTGGTGCTTGCTTTTTAACATGATATCTATAAAAAGAGCCGATGTAAAACGAAAAACTGGTTTACATCGGCTCTTTTTAGTATATAATGATTATTGAAAGGCGGTGGAAGTATGCTCATAAGATATATGTTTGACAATTTTTGTTCGTTCAAGGAAGAGTGTGAGTTTTCATTAGAAGCACCAGGCGGGAAAGTAAAGAAGCGCTTTCCGGATAACTATACTACAACAGAAACAGGATATGACCTGCTGAAAACGGCAGTTATCGTAGGTGAGAACGCAGGTGGTAAGTCCAACTTTATAAATGGATTAAAATATCTGAAATCATTGTTTGATACAAACATGAAAGTGCAGTCTGTTAATTCATATATTAACGCAGATACTTTGATGGAGTGTAATAATCCCAAACAGAAATTTAATGTAGTATTCTTAGCGGGGAATCATTATATTTATGAGTATGAAACTATTGTTGATGCAAAAGGAATCTATAGCGAAAAACTTATCAGAAGCAGCCAGCGGAAATCAGCTGAGCATGTAGTGTTTGATATTTTACGGGATCAGGAGGATATATATACATTACGAAGAGGAACAGCCAGGGAAGTGACAGCTGCTCTTAAGAATAGCAATAATAGTAACGGATTATTTGTAGTTAAACTGGCTCTTCTCGGAAATAAGGATGCGTCAGCAACTGTTGAATGGATGTTAAATGTCCTATATCCGGGTAATATACCCTCTGACAATATAGACAGCATTGTCAGGCAGGAACGGGATCTTGAAATTATGAAAGATCTAAGATATGTAGAAATTTTTAAGATGGTAGATTACAGCATTTGCGGAATTGAAGTGGATGATGAGAAGCCTTATTCTAAAACTCTGGTAATTCGTAAGAATGCACAGGGAAAGCAGTTTAAGAGAGAATTATCACAGGATTCAACCGGTGTCAGAGAATTTTTTGCATGGGCTGTACAGATATTTCGCGTGGTATATGAAAATAAAGTGGTATTTGCAGATGAGATGGACCGGGTTCTTAATCCAATCTTGTCAGACCGTGTTATTGCGTATATTAACGGTATGGAGCACAGAGGGCAGTTTGTATTTTCTACACATAATGTATTACACCTAAATTTGAAGACATACATGAAAGAGCAGATTTATTTCATTACAAAAAGTAAATATGAACTGACATCAGAATTGTATTCTCTAGCAGATTTTCCGGAAGTGAGGTATGAAAACACTAAGATATATGAGTTTTATATGAAGGGGATATTGGGAGGTACGGCATTTGAGTAGAAAAACAAGAGTCCTTCAGAAGAGGTTTGCAGTATTCTGTGAGGGAGATACAGAATATAATTATATAGACAAGATGAGAAAGAATCAGGGTGTAGAACTGGTTTTAAAACCCATCAATATGCATGGTGGAGGTTATTCAAACTTCCTTCAGAAGATTAAAACGGAGTCACAGAGTAACTATCTAGCAAAATTCATTATTATGGACAATCCGGATTTTGAGTATGTGGCATGCTTGCACAGTCCTCAGTATAGAGGACAGGATCCACATAAATTTATTGAATCTGTTCTGGAAGCAAAAAGTATTGCGGCTTTTAAAGGAAATGCAGATGTTTATACCTTCCTTAATTCAGGAGAATTGTCATATCAGACAATGATGGAATCATTAAGAGGAAAAGAAAAGCTGCTGTATAATCGATATGAGATAAAAAAGAAAAATTTCGATATTATGATCAAAGATACTTTTTTTGATGTTGATTTTATTAACAAAAAAAGCAGCAATATAGAAGAGTTTTTTGATGTGATTGACTGGTAATAATGGATATTTGGCATAGAATAGGTTGCCAAAATAATTTGGTCAAAAACTTATCGACAACCGACCTACCACACGATATAATGTAAGTAATCTAATAGAAATATTGATCAGTCATTACCGTCAGTAACAGGGGAATGATGGTCATGTTTATGGATTTTGATGCACACAGTAGTTAATCCCATACGTTAGCATTTCTAACAAACTGCTAACAGTGAATATCAAAAATGGGATTATATTTGTTAATTTATATTGACAAGCGTTTGCAATGAAGTGCCTACTTTCCTGATAAATACTGGCTTTGGTTGACATCAGGTAACATGTGGGAACATTTATTTATAGAAGCGGCAATGGTCGGGGAATCATAGCTGCTTTTTTTGTGGTGGGTGGCAATAATCACTCGGATAATTATATATTATGGTGTCAGTGCAGGAGGATATACAGATGAATATAAAAAAGGTAGCGGTACTTGGTGCCGGAGCAGTCGGCTCATATGTTATATGGGGACTTTCAAAGCGTGACGGTATCAGTCTGGGAGTTGTGGCAGAGGGTGAGAGAGCTGAACGTCTGAAGAAGGGCTGTATTATAAATGATGTTACTTATAACCCTGAAGTATGGACACCGCAGGAAGCACAGGGGGCAGATCTGCTGATAGTTTCATTAAAATACGGGGCACTGCCGGATGCACTTGACAGCATAGCGGCAGTTACAGCAGACAATACAACTGTTATGAGCCTTATGAATGGTGTAGACAGTGAAGAGATAATTGCAGCGAAGATTGGTGCAGAGCATGTAATCGGCTCACTGATTAAGGTGGCTTCGCATAAGGAAGGCAGCGGTTATTATTTTGACCCGGAGACAACAATAGGAATTATATTCGGAGAATTCGAGGCACCATATAATAGTGAGCGTGTTGAGGCGATAGAGAAGCTTTTTGAAAATACGGGAATTAATTATCGTGCGACAGAGAATATCAGAGAAGAGATATGGAGCAAATTCCGTCTTAATGTATGTAATAATCTTCCGCAGGCAATCCTTGGTGCCGGTGTCGGATGCTATGAGGACAGTGTCCATATGCAGGCAATCAGTGAAGGGCTTAGAAAAGAACTTGAGGATGTTGCAAAAGCAAAGGGAATAGACATAGATAAGGCCGGCAGGTCGTCAAGCTATGGAAGTGCCGTACCGCCAACTGCGAGATACTCTACATTACAGGATCTTGACGCCGGACGTCATACGGAGATTGATATGTTCTCAGGAGCACTTATGCGGATGGGGCAGGAACTTGGGATACCTGTGCCATATAATGAATTTGCATATCACATGATAAAAGCAATTGAAGAAAAGAATGACGGCAGGTTTGACTACAGTAATCAGGATAAAAGAATGTCATGTTCAAAATAGAAAATAGAAAATAGAAAGCGTGCCGGGCATGAAAAAATCAGAAAAGACAATTGCATATTACCACCTGCCGGGACTGTTTGAATTCTATGAATTGTACAGGATTTTTCTGCCATTGTTTCGGGAACATAGGGAATATTTTTACGAATGGTGTGATATAGGCTCTATATATGGTGCTCCGGCAGACTGTATCTGGGGCGGAGGGCGTGCAGGCTTTGGTGACGGAAGTCCGGAAGATGTGCTTGCACTTATGCAGGAATACGGGATATCGGCGCGTCTTACGTTCAGCAACTCACTTCTTAAGCCGGAGCATCTGGCAGATAAAAGGTGCAATGAGCTGTGCAGGCTGTTTGATACAAGCAGTAATGGCATAATTATACATTCAGAGCTGCTTCTTGAGTATCTCAAAAATAATTACCCCAATCTTTATTATGTATCATCAACAACCAAGGTGATTACGGATTTCGGACAGTTTATTAAAGAAACGGACAGGGACGATTTCAGGTATGTTGTACCGGATTTCCGGCTGAATAAGGAGTTCGATAAGTTGTCTGCAATGTCACAGCAGCAAAAGGATAAAGTTGAATTCCTGTGCAATGAATGCTGCCGGTATGGCTGTAATGACAGAAAGAGCTGCTACGAAGCTGTAAGCCGCAAGAATCTCGGCGAAGACTGTCCTGAACATTACTGCACCGCACCCGGCGCAGACAGTGGATACCGATTTTCGAAGGCAATGACTAATCCGGGCTTTATAAGTGCGGATGACATAAAAAATGTCTATCTGCCAATGGGATTTTCTAATTTTAAGATTGAAGGTCGTGGGCTTGGAAGTGCGATAGTTCTTGAATTTCTGCTGTATTATATGACTAAGCCCGAATACCAGATTCACGTAAGAGAAGCAGTATATCTTGATAATATGCTGGATTTGTTCTGACCGGTGCTTGCGCTTCCGGATAAAAATGACGAATTCAAGGAGAAATAGGAGAATGTCAAAGGATGAATATTTAATTACAGATGCGCCCCTTAAAGCGCTGACAGTTTTTGCTATGCCTATGATTCTGGGCAGCTTTTTCCAACAGGTATATAATATGGCCGACTCAATTATTGTCGGTCAGTTTGTCGGCTCATCTGCACTTGCGGCTGTCGGAGCATGCGCTGCTCTCACGAATGTATTTATCTGTGTGGCACTGGGTGCCGGCGTAGGTGCCGGAGTGCTTGTGAGCCGCTATTTTGGTGCCAGAGATTATAGCAAAATGAAGACAATTGTATCAACTTCGTTGATAAGCTTCTTAATTTTAAGCATACTTCTTGGAATCTTTGGATTTGTGTTATCACATTCAATGATGAGCTTGTTACAGACACCGGCTGATATACTGGATGAAGCAGTACTGTATCTTAAAGTCTATTTTGCCGGATTTCCGTTTTTGTTTATGTACAATATTCTTTCAACGATGTTTACTTCAATCGGTGAATCAAAGATTCCGTTAGTGCTTCTGATATTTTCTTCTGTATTAAATATATTTATGGATCTCTGGATGGTCGCCGGTCTCGGTCTTGGCGTGTTTGGTGCAGCTCTTGCAACATTGATAGCACAGGGAATCTCCGCAGTGTTTTCACTTTTTATTTTCTTTGGCAGGATGCGCCGGTATAAAAGTCGCTTTGACTGGTTTGACAGACATGAGCTGCATTCCATGCTTCAGATTGCCGTACCGTCTGTTCTTCAGCAGTCCACAGTGTCAATCGGCATGATGATAGTACAGGCAGTTGTAAATCCGTTCGGCACGCAGGCACTCGCAGGTTATTCTGCGACGATGAGAGTGGAAAATGTATTTTCCCTTATATTTGTGTCCATTGGCAATGCGGTATCACCTTATGTCTCCCAAAATCTTGGCGCAAAGAAAATTGAACGTATCAAAAAAGGATATCATGCGGCGCTTGTGTTAGATATATGCTTTGCAGTCCTTGCATTCATAGTTATTGAAACACTGCATACTCAGATTTCGTCGTTATTTCTGGGCAAAGATGGAACTGCCCTGGCATATCAGGTGTCTGGGGATTATATGAGATGGTTAGGTTACTTTTTCATTTTCATGGGTATCAAGATGGCAACGGATGGAGTCCTTCGCGGGCTTGGAGTTATGCGCCCGTTTCTCATTGCCAATATGGTTAACCTTGCAATCCGCCTGTCAGTTGCCCTGATTTGTGCACCGCGTTTCGGCATTGCGTTTGTCTGGCTTGCGGTTCCGGCCGGATGGCTGGCAAATTTTCTGATTTCCTATGTGGCACTCAGAAAATCGTGGCCGGCTGAAAAAGCAGAATACAGCATCAAATATATGTAATGAGTCCCGGAGCAGATTTTGACAAAATATTTATGTAGCCCTCCGCCCTGATTAATGGTATAGTATGTTTGTTGCAATAATGAATTTACAACCTGAGGTCAGGAGTCATACAGCAATCCGGACAACACAATGACATACTCAGGATAAAAAAACGATAGAAAACAGGAAGCATGGTTCCTAAAAGGTAACTACGGTTCCTGTTTTGACGAATCATACACGCTGCAGCTATGAAAACTGACCTGAAATCTGATAGTACGGATAATTCGGCCGTAAGCGTGATATACTTGAATATATGAGGCATAAGTATGAAAAGAAATTCAGACAGAGTAATGTTATGTGTGCTTGCAGCAATGGTGGTACTTGCGTTGTCGGCACTGACATTTAACAGAAATGTCATCAGGGATGCTGTTGACAGTGAGAAGCAGTCAGCACAGAGCCAGGCAGATTGGGAACAGATGCTTGGAGAGGAAGCGGTTCCGGATGAAGAGGAGGAACCATATTTTGATGATGACGGCCAAAGAGAGATATCATGCTGGGGAGACAGCATGATTGAAGGCGATGGCGCGGATATTGCATTTATAGAGACACCGGATGGTGTTAAAGATATCAGTTATTATACAGCTCCGTATACACTTCAGGAGATGACCGGCATAAGGACATATAATTTTGGTGTCGGAGGTGCTGCATCGGATGAGATATCAATACGTGCAGGGGGGCTTGTGCTGTATACTGACAGGGATGTGTATATTAACAATAAAAAGGCTACGAGAGTCGCACTTGTTGACGGCAGCGGCAACAGGATTAATATGTCCGATTATTACGGATATGGCGGTGAGGATAATGATATGCCGGATGCCTTCTATATTAATGGTTATCTGTGTACGATAAAGCCGATATGGAATTCGGACGAGGTAAAGCTTAAGCTGTACAAGGAACCGGGTACAAAGGGGCGCCAGTATGCATTTATACCAAGAGACAGTGAAGTTACGCCTAAGGCGGCAGCAGACCACAGTCAGGATATAATGATACTTGAGATGGGAAGCAATGGCGGCTGGCAGAGTGATTATGATATACTCATAATGCAGTATCTTTCGATAATACAGAAGCATAACTGTTCCAAATACATTATTGTCGGAGATACGGATGATCCCGGAACGTCGCTTGGAGATATTAATCAGGATGTCGTAAATGATGACGGTTCATATATCGGTACCGGTGAGACGATGTGGGAGACGGCACTTCATGATGCATTCGGAGACCATTTTATTAATATGCGCGTGTATATGCTTGAAAACGGGCTTGAGGACTGCGGCTTCACCATGACGGAGCAGGATTGGGAAGATTATGAACGTGGAATTATCTCTAGTCAGCTTAGAAGCGACTGGACGCATTTTAACTCATATGGGTATTATGCCAAGGGCAAGGGACTTTATCTGAAGGGCGTTGAGCTTGGATATTGGGAATAATGAAGCAGGATAAAAAACAGGGAGAGATGGGAGCATATATGCTCCTGCCTCTCCCTGTTTTTAATAAATACTTTTCCTGATATCAGCCTTGCCTTGTGAGCATCCCTTCGATGATATTACATCGTAAACAGACCAAACTGTGAAAGTGTATAAGTTATAAGAATGATTATAAGAAGTACCGGAGCTACATACTTAATCATGACTCCATAGAGCTTCTTACGTCCGAACTTCTCACCGTTACGTGTTACCTCATCAGTGATGACCTTAGGACCGAGAATCCATCCTGCAAGGATTGCCGTACAGAGTGCCACGAATGGCATCAGCAGGCTGTTACTGATGTAGTCGAAGAATGTAAGGAAATCCATTCCGAGAATTGTAATGTTGGACCATGCGCCGTTGCCAAGTGAAGAAGGCACGCCGAGGATAATTGCAATAATGATGCAGATTGCACATGACTTGTTGCGTGACAGACGGAACTTGTCCATTATTGCGGATACAATAGCTTCCATGATTGAAACAGAGCTTGTAAGTGCCGCAAATAAAACAAGTGCAAAGAACAAAAATCCTATAAGCTCACCCTTAGGCATCTGGTCGAATACCTTAGGAAGTGTAATGAACATAAGGCCCGCTCCGCTTGACTTAAGTCCTGCCTCACCGCTGAATATATACACGGCAGGTATGATAAGAAGTCCAGCAAGAAGAGATATTATAGTATCGAATATCTCAATCTGGTTAACAGACTTAGAGAGACTTATCTCGTCCTTTGTATATGAACCGTAAGTTATCATGATACCCATTGCAAGACTCATTGAGTAGAACATCTGCCCCATCGCTGCACAGATTGTCTTGAAAGAAAACTTGCCAAAATCAGGCACAAGGTAATACTTAAGCCCTTCCATTGAACCCGGAAGCGTAAGAGTATATATTGCAATTCCTGCTGTGAGAAGTACAAGTAAAGGCATAAGGAACTTGCTGACATTCTCAATACCCTTCTCTACGCCTGCCATAACAATAAGGGTGGTGAAGATAAGAAATACCATGAAGAAAAACAGTGGTGAGAATGTATCTCCCGTAAATGCCTGAAAATATCCGTCAGAAGCTGCCGGCTTGCCGAGTCCCTGCGCAAATGTTGTAACGTACTTTGTTACCCATCCACCGATTACACAGTAGTATGGAAGAATAATTACAGGTACAATTGATGCTATTATTCCAAGGAATCCAAAACGCTTGTCAAGCTTGCTATAAGCGGTTATAGGGCTTGACTTTGTCTTGCGTCCAATAGCAATCTCTGTTGTCATAAGTGCAAAACCAAATGTAAGTGCAAGTATGATGTAGACAAGGATGAATATGCCTCCGCCATACTGTGCGGCAAGATATGGGAAACGCCACAGATTACCAAGACCGACAGCACTTCCGGCTGCAGCGAGGACGAATCCTAATCCGCCTGTAAAACTACCTCTTTTCTGTTCCATTACTAAAACCCTCCATAAATTTAAAAATAACCAATATATTATATCATATATGCAGAAAAAATGATAATATATATATTTGGTATATTTTGATTTATAATTATGAAAGTATATTTGTACACATTTGAAAGGCAGAGAAGTAATAATGGCAGAGGAAGTTAGAGATTATATAGAAAAAATATTTGCAAAGAATCCACTCAAAATTGTAGTGAGCAAGGCAGTGTCGAAAGATGTCAGATACCGCAAAATTACGGTGGTACGCAAGGAAAAGGGATATCAGATAGAGAGACTTACACAAAAGCAGGCGTTCCATGAGAATGTATCTGCGTGGGATGAGCAGAAGCTTATAGATATGTGTGCGGGATGGCTCGGAACCGGATACGGACAGCTCAATGCATGGACAGACGGGGAGGAATGTTCTGTCATGGTATCTAAAAAGGGTACGGCATCAATGGTGTGTAAGCGCACAACACAGTTCAACCCACAGAAGATTGCAGCGGGACATAACAGGAAGAAGGAATACATTTTTAATGAGGGCGATATAATCGAGCCGATGATAGATATGGGTATTCTGACATCTGAGGGAAAGGTTGTCCGTACCATGTATGACAAGTTCAAGCAGATTAACAGATTTGCACAGATTATAGATGATGTCATTAAGGATAAAGGATACAGGAACCTTAATATAATTGATTTTGGCTGCGGTAAGTCATATCTTACATTTATTCTTTATTACTATTTCACAGAAGTAAAGCACATGAATGTAACGATGACCGGACTTGACCTTAAGGAGGACGTGATTAAACACTGTAACGAGGCTGCGGCAAAGTATGGTTATGACGGGCTGCATTTTGAAGTTGGTGACATAAACGGTTATCACAGCGATAAGCCTGTGGACATGGTAATTACGCTTCATGCGTGTGATACGGCAACGGATTATGCGTTGTATAATGCCGTATGCTGGAATGCAAAGATGATTTTCTCGGTTCCTTGCTGCCAGCATGAACTTAACGGTCAGATAGAGAGTGATAATTATTCGGTACTTACAAGATATGGTCTCATAAAAGAGAGAACGGCAGCACTTATGACAGATGCAATAAGGGCGGAGCTTCTTGAGTACTGTGGATACAGGACACAGGTCATGGAATTTGTTGACTTTGCGCATACGCCTAAGAATCTGCTTATAAGAGCCGAAAAGACAGGGACAAAGCGTAAGCAGTCCCTTGATGAGGTGACAAGACTTATGGAGGAATTCCATCTGTCACCTACCCTGTATAAGCTTATGATTGAGGGATGTATGATTAAGGACTGATTGAAGAAATGGGGACACAGGCATGAGAATAGGATATCTTCATATTAAGAATTTTAAATCCATAAAAGATCTTGAACTTACAGATATCGACGACGCACTTATACTTGTAGGACGCAATAATTCCGGTAAGAGCAATGTGCTTGACGCGGTACGCGCGGTTGCCGGTGATTATTCTGTAAGTGCTGAAGATTTTCATGAAGATGTAGGCAATATTGTTATAGATGTCAGGCTTGAGATTAATGAGGATGACCTTGAATATCTTCATGATAATGGCATTGTGAGCAATTATAAGCATTATGATCTGTGGCAGAAAGACTTTTGCGAGAAGCTTCCGTCATATTGCGGCGGCATTCTTGAATTCCAGTATGTGTACAGAAGAGATGGCGCTGTAAGATACCGGGATGGTGTTAAGAAGAATAATCCATTTATAAAGATGGTTATGCCTAAGATATATTATGTGGACCATGGGCGCAACAAGACGGATATGCTTGAGGATATAAATCTTCTGTATGGCAATAATGCGATTGCAGAACTGGATACGTCAAGATGTATATTTGATTCGGCAAAAAAATGCAACCAGTGCTTCAGCTGCATAGGCTATATTAATCAGAAAAAACCGGACGAGCTTACTCTTGCGGAGACTTCAAGACTTATGCAGCATAAGCTGTTCAATATCAATCTGAATGCCCTTGCTGATAAGCTTAACCGTAATTTTGTCAAGAATGGTGCGATTGCGGAGAAGGTAAGATATGAGATTGATTTTGATGCCGCAAGACAGCTTAAGATTAATACAATTATCAATAATGATGCGAGAGGCTTAGAGGCGGATATCCAGTCATATGGCGAGGGACTTAAGAGCATATATATTCTTTCACTGCTTGAAACATATGTAGAGACGGATAATATTGCACCATACATAATTATAATAGAAGAGCCGGAGCTGTTTCTTCATCCGCAGCTTCAGAAAGCGGCAGGCGAAATAATGTACAGGCTGTCGAGGAAGAATCAGATAATGTTCTGTACACATGCACCGGTTATGCTGTTTAACTTTACAACAAAGCAGATACATCAGGTTATAACTGATAGGACAGGCTCTACGATACTTAATCCGTCAACAGATATTGATAAGATTCTTGATGATCTCGGATATACTGCCAATGACCTGCTTAACGTCAGCTTTGTATTCATCGTTGAGGGCAAGCAGGACCGTAACAGGCTGCCGCTGCTCCTTAAGAAGTATTATTCGGAGATTGTTGATGAGAACGGGCATCTTAGCCGCGTGGCCATTATTGCGACTAACAGCTGTACCAATATCAAGACGCATGCCAACCTCAAGTACATTAATTCACTCTACCTTAAGGATGCATTTCTGATGATAAGAGACAGCGACGGTAAGAATCCGCAGATGTTAAAGGATCAGTTATGCGGCTATTACCGGGCGAGGGAGCATGAGGATATGGGAACTATACCGAGGGTGACGGACCGCAATGTGCTTATACTCAAATATTACTCATTTGAGAATTATTTCCTTGACCCGAAGGTAATGGCGAAGATTGGTGTCATTAAGAATGAGCAGCAGTTCTATGATATTCTCTATGCAAAGTACACAGAATATCTGTATAAGCTCAAAAGCATGAGAAATATGCAGGAACGCTTTAAGATAAAGATAGACGGTCCTGAGGATATTAAGGATAATCTCGAAAAAATAAGGATTTACGTCAGGGGACATAATCTGTATGATATATTCTATGGAAGATATAAAGGGGACAAAGAACCGGATATACTTACAAAGTATATCGAAGAGGCTCCGAGAGAAACATTTGCAGACATACTTGATGCCATAGATGACTTTGTATATTTTAACAGCCACAGTGCAGATGTGAAAGGGTAATTATGAACTATATTGTTATGGATCTGGAATGGAACCAGTGTCCAAAGGGCAAAGAATTTGAGAATAAAAAGCTCCCGTTTGAGATTATCGAGATTGGGGCAGTCAAGCTGGACAGTTCATTTAATGTTGTGGGTGAATTTGACAGGCTTATCAGGCCGCAGCTATATACAAAGCTTCATCATATTGTTAAGGAACTTCTTGACGTAAGCAGTGAGGAGCTGCTTGCCGGAGGAGCATTCCCGGAGGTTATGGAGGAATTCCTTGAGTGGTGTGGCGAAGATTATATGTTCTGCATATGGGGCAGCGGTGACCTTACTGAACTGCAGCGTAATATGAATTTCTTTGGTGTTGAGAATAAATTTCCGATGCCGTTCATATTCTACGATATACAGAAGTTCTACAGCATTCTTTATGAGGATGGCAAGATAAGGCGGTCACTACAGAGTGTTATCGAGGCCATGCACTTAAGCGAGACGGAAGAATTCCACAGGGCAATTAATGATGCAAGATATACGGCGCATGTAATGCAGATGATGGATATTGAAGGTGTAAAGGGATACTATTCAATCGACTGTTACAGAATTCCGTACCGCCGTTCACAGGAGATTCACGCGATGTATGACACATACGAAAAATACATCTCACGCGGCTTCAGAACAAGGGAAGGAGCGCTTGCCAATAAGGAACTTGAGGTATGCAGATGCCACAAATGCGGCAATGTATGCAAAGAGCTGATACCGTGGTTTTCCGGCAATACTAAGGTGTATTATGCACTGTATCAGTGTGGACAGCACGGATATGTCAAGACAAGAATGAGAGTCAAGCAGGCGGATAACGGCAGGTATTATGTTGTGCGTATTATCAAGGTTACGGATGAAGCAGGCGCACAGAAGATACGGCTTAAGCAGCAGGCGATACGGGATAAGCGCAAGGAGCGCAGACACCACACTGAAAATTAGTTGCTAATAAAATTAAACTATGATAAAATTTTATAGTATTTTTATAAAATTTATATTTTTACTTCAGGAGGGATAGTAAGATGGGTTTTTGTACTAAGTGTGGAAAGCCGTTAAAGGATGGCGAGATCTGCTCATGCCAGCAGCAGACACCACAGATGACCGCACCACAGGCACCAACAGGAGCAGCACCACAGATGACTGCACCACAGGCACCGGCA
>UMIH01023319.1_pt1 | contig 13063 bp, 10 predicted proteins | sample 1965771 | NCBI WGS metagenome assembly UMIH01 (sample SAMEA4836120, study PRJEB28245) | human gut metagenome | biome: gut microbiome; material: fecal sample | place: Denmark | collected 2008
ATAACATAAAATCAAGTCGGTGTCAACCGACACGGCGGTACACCGTCTTTTGCCTGTCGGCAAAAGTTTTTTATGTTAAACAAGCGGTGTGCCGCAAGACGTGATTTTGCACGGAAAAATCCGCCGAAATCGGATTTTATGTCTGAGGTTATTATAGCATATTCCGATAAAAAGTCATGTCGATGCTTCTGAACAGGTTGACGTCATTTCCAAGGGCGGAATTTGAAGCGGCATATTGCCGTCCGCCGTTTTTCAATCCTGCACCAATTGCTGTCTGTTCAAAAAGCGGTCACAGCTTAACACCGTAACCGCTTTCTTATTGAATATTACTTTGTGTAACCCCGCCGTTTCGCTATCCTGAGCAAATTGCCGTCATTTCCAAAGGCGGAATTTGAAGCGGCACATTGCCGCAGGCGGAATTTGAAGCGGCACATTGCCGCAGGCGGAATTGTCAGTGGCGACTCGCCACTTAGCTATCGAGAGTTTTGTTGTCGTCTATCTTCTCACCTAAGAACTTGGGAAGCTCCATGCCTGCCTGGTTGAACATTTCACCCATGGGAGGAACAGCTTTCATTATACCGCTGATAAAATCGGCTGTGGCGGTCTTGCCGTTTTCGCCCTTTGAGCCGCCGTCCCAAACGGTTACCTTGTCTATCTTGATGTTCTTGATAGCTTCTACCTGTATCTTCATCAGCTCTTCCATGTTGTTTGCAAGGATAAGCTTGATCGCACTGTCTGCGTTTCCGCCTGCGGCATTTACAAGCTCTCTCATACCGTCAGCCTGCTTTACGAGTATCTCCTGAGCACCTCGTGCCTGAGCTTCCATCTTTGCATAAAGAGCATCAGCCTCACCCTTTGCGGTACGGCGTGCAACCTCAGCCTGAGCCTCGGCCTCGATCTCAGCCTGCTCCTTGGCGATCTTTGCCTTAACGATAATGTCCGCCTGCTGTGTCGCAGTTTCAAGTGAAGCACGGGTCTGCTCTGCCTGTTGCTGTGCTATGTACGCCTCTTCCTTTGCCTTTGCCGCCTGAACAGCTTCTGCGGCTGTAGCAAGACGCATTGATTCCGCTTCCTTTTCACGCCTTAAAGCCTCAGACTGAGCGACCTCAATCTTGGACTCGTTCTCACCCTTGATAGCAAGAGCGTTTGCGGCAGCAACCTGTATACGCTGGTCACGCTGAGCGTTAGCCTGACCGATCTCACCGTCACGATCCTTTTCGGCAACGGATTTCTTAGCATCGTTGATAGCCTTTGCGGCAGCCTCTTTACCGAGTGCTTCGATATATCCCGACTCATCGTTAATATCTGTTACGTTAACATTGATAAGACGCAAGCCTATCTTCTTAAGCTCTATTTCAACGTTGTTTGATACCGCTACAAGGAACTTGTCACGGTCGTTATTGATCTCCTCAATCTCCATAGTAGCAACTACAAGACGTAACTGACCGAATATAATGTCCTTTGCAAGCTCCTGTATCTCGTTCATTCTCAGACCGAGCAGACGCTCAGCGGCATTCTGCATTATACCCGGCTCTGTAGAAATACCTACAGTAAATCTTGACGGAACATCAACACGGATATTCTGCTTTGACAGTGCGTTCTTTAAATCTACATTGATAGATATGGGCGTTAAGTCCATAAACTGGTACGACTGGATAATAGGCATAATGAATGCCGCACCGCCGTGTACGCACTTAGCACTTCTTGCCTGACCGTTCTTGTCGCTTCCGACTTTACCGTAGATAACGAGTATCTTATCTGAGGGACACTTACGGTATCTTGATAAGATACCCATCAATAATGCGAATACGATAACTACCGCAACGCATATTGCAATTAAAATTTCGGGCTGCATGAATATTTCCTCCTGTAACTTAAAAATTGCTTTATTGCTTATTTATCCTTTTCAACCGCCACGACATCGCCACGCACGTCTATTATCCGCACCTGTGTTCCCGTGGGGATTGTTTCCTGCTCATCGGTGACCGCCGAAAGCTCTATGAAACGCTCTCCTGCCGCAACTGTCACCTTTCCCTCTCCGCTCTCGTTTGCGGGAATAGGGATATACACCCTGCCCTTTTCACCGAGCAGTCTGCGCACATCAAGGCTTCCGTCCTGCGTCAGCTTCTTTGTTAGCTGAAGCACCTTTGCAACACCGAGCATCGCAAGGAATCCCAGTACAAGCGCAATTACTATAGCTATCGCAACATGAAGTCCGAGCGAGGTGCATATAACACCCGTCCAGCCGAATACGCACAGGAATGTCATAATTCCCTGCAATGTGAAAAGCTGCATTGTTCCGAAGTCTGACGGATTAGAGCCGTCGCCGATAGCTGTATGGTCACAACCGTCAATTGCATGAGCACCCGCAATATCAGGTGCATCTGTCGGAATATCGGAAACATCCGAAATGTCAAGTCCGTCAATCCCGCTTGTGTCACTAAACTCGACCCCTGTCCCGCCGTGACCTATACCTATCATCAGCAATATCGTCTGAATGACGATTATAAGTGTTGCGGGAATTGCTATACAATAAAAGATCTGCATTGTAATCCCCAGCGAAGCCCACCATTCTAACATATCTTTCACCCTTTCAAATTTCATATCAAACTGCTTTTGTGAACAGTCCAAACATAATAGCAACAAGTAATTTTACAACCTGTTAAATTTAGTTTCTCTATTACGAACAGTAAACTTTGCGTTTGTTCATTTCGCATTATTATGTGGTTTTTCTATCCCGTATAAGTATCTCTTTTTGCGCTGTATTATGCTAAATTCACTTTGTTGAAATAACGATGCGTATATTCTGTTTAGCAATTACTCTATGTATATCAATTGTTGTAGTATCCGAGCGTAAGCAAGATAAGGAAATTCTTATCTGCAAGCACCCACTCATCATTGATATAACGGAAATCTACAGTAAACTCAAACTTATCCGATTTGAACTCGTCATCACCGATAAGCGAATCGATGTAATCCATCTGGGCGTTGAAATCGTTCTTTAGCTCACTGTTGATCTTGGAATCGGTCTTTTCGTTGAACTTCTCCATATCAAAAGATGTGAAAGTACCGGTCACGCTACCGGTTCTGGCAGTTTTATCGGTCTTTTCGGTAAGATTATCACAAGTTACATAATTTTTGAATAACGATGCCATAGTTTCAGAATAACGTGATAGCCAGCTATCTTCATATGCAGTGTCTGTATCTGAAAAGTAAAGCTCCATGCTTCTCTTGGAAAAGCTGCGGCAATATGAAGCAAGATCGTCATACTCACCTGCTTTGGCAAGACTCATTATCTCTTCTATGGTTTCCTTAGGAGTTAAGTGCTTGGTTTCGGTTGCCGTTTCACCTCTGTGACATCCCGCAAAAGTGAGCATAAATACCATGGTACATACCAAAATTAAGGCTCTTACGACATATCGTTTTATTTTTATATATGAAATATTCAACTTTATTAGTCCTTTCTGCTTATAGGCAGTAGCAGATTTTGCTATGTAAATTTAATTTACCTTAATTATAGCACATTTGAACGAAATGTCAATATCAAACCTTGCGTTTGCTCAAAATAAGCATTTTACACAATTTCAGGATATATTTCTTGTGCATACCGCAGAAAACGATCTGAAATTGTGCCTTGACATTGATTTTTTCAGTAAACGCTCTTGATTTTTCTATGAGTATCTGTTAAACTATCAATATAAATGTAAATTTCATTTACTATAATCAAGTAAAGGTAATTATCTGTAACTGTGATAGAGTGTGAGAGGAGTGAGCACATGAATTCCGGAGAACTCGGAAAGCGAATTAAAGAAGCACGACTTGCCAAGAAGATGACTCAGTCAGAGCTTGTAGGCACATTTATCACAAGAAATATGCTTAGCCGTATTGAAAGCGGCAATGCCTGCCCGTCCGTGAAAACGCTTGAATATCTGGCACGGCGGCTGGATCTGCCGGCAGGAAGCCTTATATCAGACGAAACACCGGATACCGATATACCCGACCAAAATGCAGAATTATTGATAAAAGCAAAACAAATGTACAAAAACCGCGATCACCTCGGATGTGTTGAAACAGCGGAAAAGCTCATCGGCACTGAATTTGAAGATGAGGGTCAAGCAATTATCGCACGTTGCTGTATTGCTTTGTCCGATAAAGCTACAGAAAACGGCGATAAGGCGGCGGCGGTAAAATATGCAAAGCAGGCGCTTGAGCTTGCCGACAAGGGCATTTACAAGAGCCGTGAGATAAGCGTTGACGCTACACTTAAGCTTTCGGAAATTGCAGGAGGAAAGTAATACGGATCTCATTATAGAGGTGTTATGCGATATACTTTTCGATACAGGAACAGCGGCAAGCACAAGCCACAGACTGCCTAAACCGTTAAGGATAATCTGCTGTGTGCCGGCATCACCTGCTTTTGCCGTGATAATTGCGATAATGGCTATAGTTGCGGTAAACTGTATACAGGATATGCCTGTAGTAAGCATACTGCTCGGCGCGCTTGATGTAATAATGATATTTTTACTGCTGAGTATAATCTCAAGAGCATTCGGAACAGGAAAATGCAAAAAGTGATTGACAAAACGACAGTTTTAGTGTATAATATTTATGTTCTGATATCGGAAGATGTCGGAACGTATATGCAGACGTATCGAAGTGGTCATAACGGGGCTGACTCGAAATCAGTTTGCGGGCAACCGCACGTGAGTTCGAATCTCACCGTCTGCGCCAACAAGAGGCTATAAAAAAGATATAGCCCGTGAAAACCCTGATTTTATCGGGGTTTTCGCCGTTTTATACGGCAAAATTTCAGCGACCGTTTTTGTAGATATAAATCGGTCGTTTTCCCTTTATATAAGGTTTTGAACTCTCACACAACCGAACACCCGATACGCAGGCAGATAGAAATCAAAAATCTATAAGTAAAACAACCTTTTTTGCAGCTAAAGCTCACAATGAACGGAGGTAAAATACTGTGCAGCTTCTTTATGGCGTACCTGAAGATATTGAAAAATGGATGGACTTAATAACAGAGGTTCGATGGGATTTTCCGGGGCTTGAAACACAGGAAAAGCTAAATGAGCATAAAACCAGCGTCCTGAAATTTATGGATAAACGACAGGCTGTTTGTGTAAAAGAAGAAGCCGAAATTGCAGGAGTTATATTGTTTTCGAGGGAACACAACATGATCTGCTGTCTCGCAGTTGCACCCAGATACCGTCGCCGCGGTGTGGCTACAATGCTTATGGTTGAGGCGCTTGCCAATTTAGACAGGGCAAAAGAAATATCGGTTTCTACATTTCGGGCTGATGATGTAAAAGGAATTGCACCAAGAACATTGTATGAGAAATTCGGTTTTGTTGCAGATGAGCTTATAGAGGAATTCGATTACCCAAATCAAAAATTTGTCCTTTTCCCCGCCGGCGCAGAGCGAAAAGCCAGACAGATGTCTATTAACGGTATGGTTCGGGAAATCAGCCATATTCTTGCGGACTGTGACCCTACAATATATTTGTACGGTTCGTCTGCATTGAATGATTTCAGATTGGGTTGGAGCGATATTGATATTTTAGTCCTGACGGAGAAGCAAATATCCGAGTCACAGGCAAATTTGCTTGTAAATCTCCGCCGGACTATGCTCGCAGATGAACCCGATAATCTTTATTACCGTTCTTTTGAGGGTGCTATGCTCACCAAAAGTGCCTTTCTCGCAAACGCTGATGACCGAGTGGTTTATTGGGGTACAAGCGGAGAGAGAATTACCGACAGGTATTTGCTAGATGGCTTTGGCAAAACAGAACTGATTGAGAGCAGCGTTCTTTTGTACGGGAAGGATATACGAAAAGAACTGAGATATCCGGATTTACATGAGTTGTATGCCGATGTGAATCGTCACTATAAGACTATAAGAAAGTACGCACAAAGCACCGGAAGAAATTTTTATTCTTTCGGTTGGCTGTTGGATATATCTCGTTGCATATACATACTTCGCACAGGCAAGATTATTTCTAAAACAAAAGCGGCAGAATGGGCGCTTCAAAACAATCTCTGCCCGGATGTGCACGCTCTAACAACCGCATTGAATGTCCGCAAATGCCCGTTAAAGTACCGATATGATAAAGATACATTCGACTATGCTGAAACACTTGGCGAGGTTGTTCAGCGTTTTGCAGATGTGTTAGAAAAAGAATTGAAAGCAATTGAATAAGAAAAGGCGAAAAAAACTATTTTATAGTCCTCCCACAACAAAACCCTTGAAGGCTGAAAGTGGGTACTTATAAAGAAGTTTTTATGATTTAAAGATAAGGTTGAATTATGAACAGCATTTTGAAAAAAATCAGGCAAAGCGACGCCTTTAATGAGGAAAATCGAATCCCCTACACAAAGGCGATCGTGTTGATGAGCTTATTTACTTTTGTGTTTCTGGGCGCGGAATTTCTGTTTGTCAATATGATCTCCTGCACGGTTTCGGGGAATCAATCGGTAAATGCCCAAAACTATGCGCTTGGTATCAGCGTCATCGGTTTCGTTCTGTATCCTGTTTTCTCTCGATTTCGTAAAGGAAAATGGCAAACCGCACTTGCAATGTGTGCAGCGATTTTGTCGGTTATTTGTCTTTTTGCGATATGCCGCCATGCCTCTTATGCACTTACACTCGGCATGGGACTCTTGCTGTTTCTGATTCTCGGCGCGTTTGGAAGTGCCGTATTCTACAAAACACTATGTCTGATAGAGGACAACACCTATATTGCGCGACTGACAGGCGTTTCCTATATGCTTGGAATCTTGCTTCAAATCGCAAACAACAATTTGGTTCATATAGATTACATAGAAGCCGGCATACTTTCTGCATTTATACTATTGCTGGCATTTATGCTGATAAAAGCAGAGAAAAACAGCGTTGTCCCTGCCTTCTCCAAAAGCAAAAACGAAGAGGAAAACGACGAAAGCGGAAAGGACAGCCTGAAAATCATTTTGCTCCTCGTCCTTTTTGTCGCACTGATGACCTGTATTTTCGGCACCATGGACAATGCGGTCACCGTATACCACGCAAACGGAATGGTCAATATTGGTCAGTGGCCGAGAATACTTCTCGCACTCAGCGGTCTTATGGCAGGTTTTTTGTTTGATATTGCAGGCAGAAAATATATGAGTGTGATCATGTACTGCGTAATGCTTCTGTCTACGACCTGCCTTGTCATTATTCAGTTTGCCGGGCCGTTCACGGTGAGTCTGGTCATATTCTATCTGTCCGCCGGCTTCTTTGCTGTTTTCTTTACCTCTTCCTTTATGGAGATCGCCCGATACACGGATACCCCCGAGTTATGGTCAGGGTTTGGCAGAACCGTCAATAATCTTGTTGCCGCTGCAATCTCGGGAGGCTCCCTTGCACTTTTGCATTCCGAAAACAATATTGTCATAATCACCATAGAGCTGATTTTATTCGTGGCCACCAGCATTGTCGCGCTTTTCTATACCAACAAAAGAAAAGCGTTTTTTGACAGGCTTGCCGAAGCGGACAGCAGCGAACTAAGCAACAGTGAAAAACTGCAAAGGCTGGCAGATCAGTTTTCGTTGACACAGAGAGAAACCGAGGTTTTCGGACTGCTTGTCAATACCGAAGACGGATTGCAGACGATAGCCGACAGTTTGTATGTCTCCAGACGAACCTTAGAGAGATATGTCTCCGCCATATATAAAAAAACAGGTGCAAAATCCCGGATCGGGCTTGTTACTCTTTATAACAACGCATAATAAAACATAACAAAAAGCATTTTATCCTCCCACCGATGTGGGAGGATATTTTTTTGCGGTTTTTTCAGGGAAAACCGATAATTTTGCCTCGATTTTAAGAATGGCGGAGTTCCGCCACCCCATTTTCGGCAGATTGGCGGACTTCCCTTATATCAAAATCGGTACTCTGTAAGTATAATTATATGCAAAGACGGTCGGGAGGAATACGAATTGCAACACAAGCAACGAAAAGGTTGCCCTTGCAAAACAGATCAGTCAGAACTTTAATGCGACTATGGACGGCTTTATGTCATCATGGGAAAGACGCAACAGGAGTCAGGCCATTATGAGCCAGAAGCAGAGCGACGCCACCCTCGGTTACGAGCGCGTGTACGATATCGAAACCGGTGAAATTTACAAGGCCACCAACGGCTTTACCGATGTCTATGACGGCAAGCGGTATCAGCCCGTCACCGACGACAATATGTATGCCGAACCTATCAGCGGGTATATTGAAAAGCAATAACACCATAAAAAAAACGGTTTACCATAGAACCGTGATGAAAAGGAGGTGTCGGACGGTGAATATGCAGCATCCCGTCCTGCCGGACAGCAAAACAACAAAGAGAACGCTGCCGTACAATCGGCAATATGTGATCTTTGCCGTCTATGAAGTGCTGGATAAAAACGGTGCCGAATATGAAAAAACAGACGCATCCACCATTTTAGCAGAGATGTCGGTATACGGTAATTTAAGCCGGTTTTCCGTCTCCGTAAATGAACAGGAAACGGAAACAGAAATCACCGTAACGATGATACATCCTTGCGAGGGACTGTCTGACGCCGGTATCCGGCGGGCAACGACCGCCATAGCTGACAGTATATCGCAGCATTTGGAAAACGAGCTTGTGATAAACAAGTTGAAGGCTTGATTTCAGATCATAATCGAAAGCCTGAAGCAAAGAAAAATCGGAGGAAATGTCTATGAGAAAATTCGGAGAATATGTCCGAGCGGCATATGGGTGTTTCTCGGCAAAATGGATTTTCGGGGTGCTTGCGGCACTTAGCCTTTTGCCGACCTTAACAAAAACGGTTCTGTTGTGCATAACAAAAGAATCGCTTACCGCAGGCGCGGTGTTTTTTGCAGACCTGTTCTGCATTGTCTGCGCCTGTATTTCGGCTTTTTTGGCAGTCCGCTCGACGAACGGAAACGCAAAACAAGCCGCCGGTATATGGCTCAAGGGCTGTCTTCCTTGTATAGCGGCTTTGTATGCGGGTGAAATACCGGCAGGACTTCTTGGCGGGAAATTCGGAACAACCGGAAAAATCATCGCCTGCTCTGTGGCCGGGACACTGCTCGGGCTGTCATTTTATTTGCTCGGATCTGCCATGAGAGGGAAAGCCGAAAGGAAAGCAGGCCGGGAAATTGCACGAATCGGAATCGCCGTATTACTGGCGATCGTCTGTTTGTATCTGCTTCCGTACTTCTTCGACCTCGGCGTGGAAACCGTTCTTTCCGGGAACAAATCATGGAGTGCGAAGCTGGCAGCGGAGCTTTTGAATACGGTGTTTCGCTGGGCACTCCTTGTGCCTGCCCTTGCATTCATATGCGGCAAAGAAAAACAGTCGGAAGAAAAAGAAGAAGCCGTGCCGACAGAATCAAAACGATCCTTTCTGCCCTATATTACGACCTGCATCAGTGCCGCCGTGCTGTTATGCGCTGCCGTACTGCTCTTTCCGCAAACGGTTTCGCCTGCCGACAGACTGAAGGATGAATATTATTCCCGCACGAACATGGCGTGCTATAACCTGTTGGGTGGCAACATCATAACGGCAGTCAACGAATACAGCGATATACAGAGGGAGCTTGAGATATGGAAAAATATTGCCGACGGCAGTTGGAACGATATTTCCGAGAGTGAGATCGTCTCAAATCAGATGCTGGCTTATCTTGATACCTATGCCAATCACGCCGATGACCGTCTGGAAACCATGGAGAGGTATTACACGGCAGGCTATATCAGGGATACCGATTACTGCTTTGAAATGCTGTCTGAATATAAAAAAGCGGACACATTGACGTCAGAGCAGAAGAATCGCCGGGCAGAGATACTGACTAATTTAGCGGCAAACGGACTGTATATCGGAGGACTTCCGGAGGTTGAGGAGAATGCCGCGGTGATGGCAGAGGTGATAGAGAACGCTTCATCTTATCAGAACAGCTTTGAGTATGCCGGACTGCTTGCAAAAATGCGCGTAGGCGTTACCAACGGCACCAACATTGCCGATTCAGTCGGTACCGGTATCACTTACCAATTTGTAAGCCAAGCCATCGAAAAGGCACTGAAAAATCCGGAGGACTTCGTGTGGAACTATATGGCGGTGATGCTGTACAACAATCAGGAGCAGCATTCTCTGAACCTTGTTTCGGATTATTCGGATGATAAGAGAATTCTTACAGTAGCAGAAAACTTTGAAAATCAGTTTAAAAAGCAGCTTGGAAAGGACATGACCGAGGAAGAACAAATCGGTATTAAAAGGTTGGTCATGCAGACCTATCTGCGGGCGCTGGCTCTGGATAAATGCGCGGATTACGGCATGGAGGCGCTGAATGAGCTTGATACACCCTTTATCAGGGAAAACACCATGTATGCGCTGTTGAAAACCGGGCGATATGAGGAATGCCTGAAACTTGCAGAGGAGACGCAGGGCGGAACGGATCCCGCACCTCTCTATTATGCGGCGGCAGCCACCCTGGGAAAGGAAGATTTTAACGCTTCCGTCGGTTATGTGCTGGAGCTTGCAAAGCAGGTTAAGACGAGCGAGTATCCCAAAAAGGCGGATGAGCTGCTGCATGCCTATCTTTCTCTGCTTGTTGTTGATACCGAAACCACAAAAGCAAAGTACAGTCTGCTCAGCAAGGAGCAGATTAATAAGCTCGGCAGCGATGAATTTTTAAAGAATTATCTGGAGGCATACGTGAATGCATGCTATCCGTCTTACGGCGGTCATTCCATTTATGACGACGCCTATACGGAAGCAATGGAAACGGCACTTGCCGCTGCAGATCGGGTGATTTCCGAACGGGGAGAACTTTGCTATCCCCATTACCTCAAGGGTGTGACACTTATGCAGCAGAAAAAATTTGAGGAAGCCGCGGAGGCTTACAAAAAAGCGATCGAGTATAAGAGCGACGACCCGATGATATGGTATGCGCTTTATGCTGCATATGAAGAGCTGGGGGAGTGGGAAAATGCCTATACCGCCGCCGAAATTGCCGTGGGGCTGAGTCCCTGGTTTAATTATTACAGCGACTATGAAGGCATCGGTATCCATCCGTACTCATACCGCGAGGGAGCGAAAGCGATGATAGAAAAGCAGCACAAGGTGTCGCAGAAAGGAGAAAACGAATAATGTTAATTATACTTTTATCTGTGGTCTTTATTATTCTTTTCCTTCAAACCTTCTTTCTCGGAGGGGCTGTTTTGCCGGGCATTGCCGGGCTGCTGCTCTGTGCGGCGGGTATTGTATCTTTAATTTTTCTGAAAAAGCAAGGAAGACGTTGCTTTGGCATAATATCGGCGTCGGCGGGACTAATTCTTTCGGTTGTATGCTGTATATTCATTACGTCCGGTGCAGGCACAGGTACGCTGCAGCAAAAAGAAACGCTTTTGAAAAAAATCGTCTCCGCGAAAACCGTACAAACCGCCGAAGAAAAATACAATGCTTATATCGAAACATACGGAGAGGACGATTCCTCCGCGCTCTGCCTGGCGAAATACTATATGAAGGCAGATGAGGCGGATAAAAGCAGGTCGATGCTTTTTAAGCTGAAGAATAAAACAAGCATAGATTATTATCGGACAATGACGGAATGGTACAATAAATTCGACAAGGGCAACTTTTCTTATGTGGTCAGCACGCTGCTGGACGCGGTTGCCGAACATCCGTCATGGGCAAAGGGACATCTGATGCTGGGACTTTCATATTATGAAAACGGAGATAATACATCGGCAATTTATTATCTGAAAAAGGCGCAGCTTCTCGATCCGTCGGACGGATATTCCCTGTGCTATCTCGGCGTAATATCCTATGACAGAGGAAGCTATAAGGCAGCGCAGGAATATCTGAAAAGAGCCGGGAAGGCCGCAAAAAAAGATAAATATTTAACAGAGCTGATTGAAACCTATCAGGAATGCGTAGCAAGGGAGGCGGCTTAAATGAAAAAACAGATTTTGTCTCTTATACCGGTCTGCGGCTTGTTTATGAGTGCTTTGCCGATCACCGTTTCGGCAAACAGAGGAAGCCCGTCTGGCGAACCGGTAACCACACCGTCAGTAAGAGATGTAATTGATCACGTCGGCTCTTCGGTTTCCGATGCGTATACAGCCTCACTCAACTTCTGGAATGATTACGGCAATAACATATCCGGCGGATTCAGTCAGGCCGGGGAGAGGTGGAACATCATAAAAAACACGCCTGACTTTGCTTCCGAATACGGGGATGCGGTAAAGGTCGGCGATGGGATATTCACGGTTGCCGGTGCGGCGACCAATGTCATGGATTCCATTTCCGCGGCGCATCAGCTCACTCATCCGCAGGATAACCCATATGCATCACATCCGGCGCTTTCCACTGCCTATGACACGCTGACCGCATGGCAGGCAATGATGAACTGGGCGGAGATGGCGGTCGGAGATAAAGATCCCACCGGAGGGGTGAAGCTTACAAACTATCTTCTGGGTGAAGCGGTGAAGGAGTGGTCCAATACCGCCACGCAGACGGCTTTGCTGGATTATGCCGATCACAGCACACTGGTGGGAACCCTCGATATTACCGTGCAGAATGTTAACGATTATTACACAGACTTATTTCAGAATGTATTTTACCCGTCCAGGGATGCGGAATGGTCGGTTGAGGATTGGTGGAAAAAGAGCTATTACGACAAACTTAATTTTTATGCTCAAATGGTGAAGGAAGGGCGCGAGAAGGAGTTTGAATGGCTGCGCGACGAGCTGCTGAACATGGCTCCGAAGGCAGGCAGTACGGTACTGCCGAATCATGTAACGGCGAAAAAGCCAAATATTTATCTCTACCCCGAAACTAAAACTGATATAACCGTAACCTTTGAGAGACCGGGATGTCTTACCGCATCCATTCCTGATTATACGGGAGATTGGAGTATAACGGCGGCGCCGGACGGCACGCTGACCGATGCAGATAAAAACAGCTACGAATATCTGTTCTATGAAGCTCTTGTGAAAAAGAATACATTTCAAACAGAAGAAGGTTTCCTTGTTCCGGCAGACAAACGGGATGAAGTATTCCG
>UMIH01000218.1_pt1 | contig 12935 bp, 1 predicted proteins | sample 1965771 | NCBI WGS metagenome assembly UMIH01 (sample SAMEA4836120, study PRJEB28245) | human gut metagenome | biome: gut microbiome; material: fecal sample | place: Denmark | collected 2008
ACCGTGTAATCAGAAGTATTCGTATACCCTCTACCATTCCGTCCCATCGCGGGAATTGCCGAGACAATCTCGACATAGTCCACCGTGCTGGGGATTGCCATCGTGGTGGTGCCGCCGGTGCAGACGCCTGCACCGCTAAAAACAAGTTTACCGTCCATGTTCATCATCCTTTCCAGCCTTTGAAGTTTGCTGTCGATCTCATCCTTACTGTAACCGCCTTCCACACCGTTCAGCGTTCCGTCCTCCTCAACACTGAGGTTCTCCCCCACCTTCACCAGACCCAGCGTGTCCGCCGTCGCGGTCGGGATGGTGTAGCTTGTCTGCTCCCCGCTGCCAAGGGTCAGGGTCAGCGTCCGGCCGTTCAGGGCAACGTTCTTCACATACGCTGTGCTGCCCTCCTCCACAGCCCCCACGTCGGCCGCCGTCATCGGCGTGTCCTTTCCGGTGCCGCCGTGCTCCACGGCCAGAATGCCGGTCATGTTTTCCAGGCTCGTGGTGTCCTTCGTCTGCAGGGTCTGGGTGCTGCCGTCGCCAAAGGTCAGCGTCAGCGTCTGCCCCACAAGGCTCACGGCCTTCACATACGCCCCACTGCCTTCCGGCACCGCGCCCAGGTCGTCGGCGGTCAGGGTCACAACGCCGCCCTTGCCGTTCACGCTGCGCACCGCCCCGTCCGAAGGCGCCGTCAGTTCCGCCCGCTCCGCCGCTGCTTCGGCCCGGTCGGCATCGCTTTCCGCGCTCTGCTGCGCCACCACTGCCTGCGCGGCCGCCGTCTGGGCCGTGTTCTGCGCCATCTGCGCAATGGCCGCGTCTTTTTTCGCACTGGCCGCACTGTTCCGCGCCTCTTTCGCACTGTTCTGCGCACTGTTGGCATAGACCAGCACCTGCGCCACAAAGGTCTCATACTGCGTCGGGCTGATCTCGGCGTCGCCGTCGGTGGCAAGCGTCTCGTAACAGTCGTATTTCGTCGGCCGGGTCAGTGCCCGGTAGCCGTCCTCGCCCAGCGCCAGCAGCATCCAGCTGCCGCACTTCGCGGCCGTGAACGCTTTGCCCACCGCCACACTGTGTTCTTCGTCCAGCAAAATGGGCGCAGGCAGCGTGCCGTCCTGCTGCTGGATGTGCAGCGTCACGCTCTTGCCCTGCCACTCCTCCGGCAGCTCAAAATAAAGCCGCTCCACGTTGGCGCTGGACTGCCCGCCCAGGTGCAGCACCCGCATCTCCGGGCAGAACTCCACCCCGCTGAATTCCTTTCGGATGATCTTCACCCGCATGGTTTTTCCCTCCTTCCGTCTTGTGTCCAGCGTATCACAAATCATGCCGGTGCAACACTGCGGACTTTTTGTGTTTCCGCCGCAGGCCGCGGTCGTCGTTGTTGCAGACTTTTTCTATCACGCACAAGGCCCCGGCCGTTCACCTGAACCGCCGGGGCCTTGTCATCCCTTTATCTCACCGCCGCATACGGGTCTGTCGTTTCCGCGCCCGCAGCCTTGTCCGCCGCCTTCACCCACTGGGCAAAGGTCTTCTCCGTGTACAGTGCCTTGCCGTCCGCGTCCACCAGTGCCAGCAGCATGGTCTCCATCTGCTGCCGGTCGGCGTCGCTGCCCGCAAGGTACTCTGGCTTTGCCGTCTCGGTGATCTTTCCCTTCAGCGTCGAAGCGCTCTTGCCTGCCTTCGCCAGCCGGTCGTACTCCTCCTGTACGGCACTGGCGTCCCAGCTGTCCACGGCTTCCACAAGGTCGTCCGTCGCGCTGGAGTTGTCGCCCTTCAGCAGCTTGTCCGCCAGCTGGTTCACCGCGCCGGTCACGCAGTCCACCACGTCCCCACGCTTTCCCTTCGGCAGTCCCAGCGCATCGCTCAGCTGCTCGATCATCTGCATTTCCAGCTCATACCGTTTCTGGTCATCTCCCGCATTCTGCGCCTCGGCCGCTGCCTTCACATTCGCGTCGTACTTCACCAGCCGGGTCTTCAGCTGCTTGTAAACGTCTTCTCCTTTCCCCATCTCGTTCAGCTTTTCCACCGCTGCCTTTGCCTCGTCGCTGTCGCCGCTGGCATAGGCATTGTACAGCCGGTCGTACTGGCCGGTGGCGCTTTGGGGCAGGCTGTCAAAGTTGCCGTATTTACCGTTCTTCTTCCAGTCCTGCAGGGTTCCGTACCAGCCTGCTGCCGCTTCCACAAACTTCTTTCCGTTCGCGTAGGGCACGCCCAGCGCCTGCAATCCCGCTTCCACCACGTTTCCGGCCAGCGTCCACAGCTTCCGGTCATGCTTTTCCGCTTCGTCCTCGTCCATGCCGCCGATTTCCTTCCGCAGCTCATAGGCAAACTTTCCGGCCGCAGCCGCAAATTCGTTCACAAGTCCCAGGTTTGCCGCGCTCACCACATCGTAGTCGTTTCCGGTCACCGCGTTGCTGGCAAAGCCGTAAATTTCACTTCCGTACAGCCCCGTGCCTGCAAAGCTTTCCATGCACAGTTCTCCGAGCCGTTTCAAAAGACTTTTCAGGGTCATGTCGCCGTTTTCGTCCTGCAGGTCCTTCCACCGGTGCAGCACAAATCCCACGCTCATCTTCATCAGCGCAAAAGTCACGGTCTGCACGGTCTGGCTTGCCACTGCCCGGCGCAGCTGCTGCCCTGCCCGCTGTACTTCCGCTTTGTTCTCCGCGCTGCTTTCAGCCCTGTACCGCTCCGCCTGTGCCTTGTAGTCGCCCACTGCGTCCGCCAGAATGCCGTAATTCTGGAAGCGCTGGGTGGTAAACATGGTCAGTGCCTTTGCCATGCCGTCCGGGTTGCGCTGGATTCCAGCCCGCTGCATCACAGTGTAGTTGGGTTGGGTCTGCTCGATCACCTTCTGATAGGTGCGGTTCACCGCTTCCCAGTAGGCCGGGCTTCCGGTCACCTCTGCGCCCTCAAATTCCGCCGTGTGGTTCTGCACATACCGCTTGCTGCCTTCCCACAGTGCCGCCACGGTCACTTCGTCCATGCCGTTGATCCAGCCGGTCAGCCAGTTCGGCAGCTTGTCCATACCCTTTTCGGCAAGCGTTTTCTGCTTGCCGATGCTGGCGAGTTCTCCGTTCTGGCTGCCGCGCTTGCGCCAGTCCAGCAGCACGTCTCCGTGCGCTTTGATCTCCGCTTCCAGCGCCGCCCGCTGTTTCGGCGAGGCATTCTTCACAAAGGGTACCACTGCCGCCATGGTGTCGCCGCCCAGCACCGCAGCTGCCGTGGGCAAAGATGCCGCCTGCGCCAGCGCAACGCCCGGGTTCAGCGTCAGCACTGCGCCTGCGTATTTGCTGCTCAGGTTTCCCAGCCACTGCAGGGTGCTCTTTCTCTGTCGCGATTTCTTCTGCAAGTCCTTCAGCAGATTGTCAATGTAGTTCACCGCGTCCCCGCCCCACTGTTCTTTGATAATACCGTTCTTGAGGTTTTTCAGGCCTTCCCGCGTCTCCACGCCGCTGTTCAGGATCTTCTGCACGTCCCGGATAGGTGCCGCAAGCCCCGCATAGTCTGCCGTATCCCGCAGGCTGCGCTGCACTACGTTCGCGCATTCTTCCAGCAAAATGGGCTGTCCGCTCTTCACGCGGTTCTTCAGGAAACCGCGTCCCTCAATGGTCGCGTCCAGGTTCAGGCCCTCGATCTGGGTCGCCAGCACCGACCGGTCCACCGCGATGGGGTAATAGTTTTTCACGGTGGCCCGCTGGTAGCCCACCAGCTGCAGGCTGGTCTCGTTGATGAGGTTCGTGGTGTAGTGGTCAAAAAACTCCTTCATGTCCGCGCACCACGCCCGGTCATAGTCGGTCATGGCCGCTTCCGCGGTCTGCAGGATGCTGTCCGCCGTGGGCGTGCCGTCCGCATTTGTCAGCATGCCCAGGTGCACGGTCTGGCCTTTCTGGTACGCCTGCTCAATGTCCCCCTTGCTGTAAAGCTTTGCATCCGGGATCACAAAGCCGCCGTTCATCAGGTGGTTCAGGCTGTCCTTGTTCTGCAGGTGCATGTACAGGCTGCACAGCTGCGCGTGGGTCAGCGGGGCCCGGTTGCCCTTTCCGTCCGTCAGGCCCACGTCCACAAGGTCTGCGCCCGGGCCTGCAAAGGCCTGCATCTCTTTCACATGCTCTTTTCCGGTCACGTTGGCAAAAAGCTTTTCGCCTTCCACGGTGATCTTCGTCTGCCGGTACTGGCCGTCGTTCAGCATGTTGGCCATCTTTTCCATCTGGCCATTCTTCGCATAGCCGCCCAGCATCCGGAAGACCCGCTGGCCGCCCAGCATGTCCAGCTGATACTTCGTCAGCAGATTGCGCACGCCGTCCAGCTTTCCGCCTGGGTGGTTGCCCTTGCTCTGCCGCACCTCGCTGGCTGCGCCTTCCGCGATCTTGCTCACTTCCTCGGCCTTTGCCAGGCTCAGCGTCTTGTTTGCGTTCTTGATCACATGCAGCGTCGAGCTGGTGATGGCTTTCAGCATCCGCATCTGATCCACCGTCATGGGCAGATAGGTGCGGTTCTCCGTCTCCTTGATGCGCTTGCGCAGCCGCTCCTGCAATGCCCGCGCCTTCTCGCTGTCCGGCAGCGCCTCGGCTTCGGCCAGCTGTTCGTGCAGCCGGGTCAGCTTTGCGTCCTTTGTCGCCTGCAGGTCATCCCGCAGCGTCTGGATCAGGGTATCCACGCCGGTCTGCTTCCATTCTTCGGTCATGGCATTGGGGCTGTTCTCGCTGCCCGCGCTCTGCCAGATCTGGTCCTGCAGCCTCGTCAGCTGGTTCACGGCCTTGTTGTTCAGAATGGTCATGTCCGCCAGCTTTGCCACCTGTGCTGCCGCATCGATCAGCCCCGGCTGTACATACTTGTCCTTGCTGGGCCGCAGCAGCATCTGGTTCAGCTGTGCCGCGTTCTGCCGGATGCTGCGCTTCAGCTCGTCCATCTTCCGTGCGTCCCGTGCCCGCTGCACCCGCTTTTCGGCCACCGCTTTTGCAATGGCAATGTCCTCGTCCCGCTGCTGGCGTGCTGTCTCAATGGCAACGGCATTTCGCTGCGCCTGTTTCTGTTCAAAGGCTGCCCGCTTGCGCTCGTTGTCCGTCTCCCATTCCATGATCTCATTTTCCTGTACCAGCAGCGAGTATTCCGCCTTGTCCGCGCGCTGCTTTTCCTGCCGCAGCTGCCACGCCAGTTCGTTTTTCTCGCTGCGCAGCTTCTGCATTTCCAGCTTTGCTTCGTCCAGCATCTCCTGCCGTTCGGCCTTCATGCGCTTCACTTCCTGCTTCATCTCCCGCTCGTAGCTTTCCCGCAGGAAGGTCAGCTTTTCGTTCAGGTTGCCCACGTTGGAAGTATCCACGCCCAAGGTCTCCAGATTCTCGTCCAGCAGCTTTTCAGCCTGTGCGTTCTGCCGCTGCAGTTCGGTCATCTGCTGCACCTCGGCGCTCTGGTTTGCCGCACGCCGGTTCTCGTACATCCGGCGGTTGAACTCCCGCTGCTGCGCCTTCTGCACACCCTTCAGACCCTTTTCCACCTCGGCGGCCCGCTCCTCACTGCCCGCGGCCGCTTTCGCCACCTGCAGGTTGTGCTGCTGGATGCCCTCAAAGATGGCCTGCGCGTCGGTCATCTCCGGTGTGTTCAGGATGTCCCCGATGATCCGGCCCGCCAGCTCCACCTTGGCGTCCTCATACTCGGCGTCGTCTGCAAACCTGCTCTGCGTCGCGGGCTTGATGGCGTCGTGCAGGTTCATCAGCACGCTCAGCCATTCGGTGCTTTCCATGCTCATTGCACCGTCCACTCCGGCCTGCTGCGCCGCTGCCTTCCACAGCGCCTTCGCGCCGTCGCTGGTGCCGCCCACGGCCCGGTTGTCGTTGATCACGCTGTCATACTGCTCCACGGGGTTGCCGTCCCGCACGCCTTCGGCCTGCCGCAGGCTCACGCCGTGCTTCCGGGCTTCAGCCACCGCTGCGCTCCAACTGCCGTATGCCTTCACCAGTTCTGCCTTTGCCTGTCCCGTCTTGTTCACGGTGTATTCCAGCTTGTGCAGTTCCGGGTACTCGTCCCACAGTTCGCTGTTGCGGTAGGTCGCCCCGTCCAGAATTTCGCCTGCCAGCGTTTCTGCCAGCGCCTGGCCCTTCTCCATGTCCGCGCCGTCCGCCTTCAGGTACTCCACCAACACTTCGGTCTCCCGTGCAAGCTTTGCCCGGTCCACCCTGCTGCCGTTGGCCTTTGCCCAGCGGCTGGCCAGCCCTTCAATGTTGCTCTGGCTCACCTTCACGCCCCGTGTCAGCCCAAAGAACTGGCTCAGCGTGTCCAGCGCTGCCGCCTTGTCCGCAATGGCCCGGCTCGCCGTCTGCTGGTCGTTCTTCTTCGCGTCCCGGCTGGCCTGCTCTGCCAGCTGGAAGCGCACATTCGGCACCTCATTCAGCAATTTCGTACGCTCTGCGTCGTCTCCGGCTTTGTACAGCTCCACCGGCACGCCCGCGTCCTTCAGCTGCGCGATCAGGCTTTTGCTCGCATTGTCCGGCAAAATTGCCGCCCGCACCTCGTCAAAGCGAACCGCCCGCTGTGGCTTTGCTTCAAAGTACCCTGTCGGGATTTGTGCCACGTCGTTGTACAGGTTCAGGATCACCTGCGCCGTATCCTTGCTAATGCTGTAACCCTCTTTTGCAAAGGCTTTTGCAATGGTCGTACTGGTTCGCTTGCCCTGCGCCGCCCGCAAAAGAACATCGCCAATGATCTCCCGTTCCTCGTAGCTGCTGCTTGTATGTGGTGTAGTCTCCCGCCGCAGCCGGGCCACAACGTCTTCAATTTGGCTGTCCGCTTTTTCCAGCAGCGTTTTGTATTCCTCCTTCGGTATCTGCTGCAGCCGGTCTTTGTCCGCCCGCACATCTTCCAGTGTTTCATATTCTGCCGTTGCTGTGCTCATCAGGGTGTTGGCCGAAAGCCCCCACGCGCCTTTTCCGCGTGCATCCTCCTGATTCATGGCGTTCACAAGATTTTCCAGTGTGTAGGGGTTGTGCAGTTGAGCGAAACTGCGCCGGTTTCCGTTACGGGTAAAAAGTTCCTTACCATTGTAAACGCCTTTCTTTCCCAGAATTTTTTCTATCTTGGGCAGCAGCCATTTTTCCACGTCTGCATCTGGTGCTTTTTCCTGCAGGGTCTGCCGCATGGCATCCGTGTCCTGCACCATTTTTCCGCCCGTATCTTCCGTCGTTGCATACTCATAGGCATTTTCCAGCCGGACACGCAACATTGGTGCTATCAGCTTTGCTGCCTTCTTTTCGGCCTTTTCCGCATCCCAGCCCAGTTCCTGCATGGCCCAGTTTTTTTCTGCGCTCCGCACTTCTTCCAGCACCGCATTGGCCATGTCATGGTTTCCATTCGCCCTGTCCGTCTCGATGATCTCCCGCAGGTTCTCCTTACCGCCAACAGCTTCCGTCACCTTCTCGTATCGGCTGATCTGCGATTCCGTGAACCTCTGCTCCTGTTTCATCACAACATCCACGTTTTCGCCCCGGTCCGCCAGATACGCCGCCTTTGCAGCATCGTTATGGGCAAGCTGTTCAGCCAGCTGTTGCGGGCTTTTGTCAGAAGCTTCCATGTCCAGTGTTCCGCTCAGCACGTTTCCCCGGGCAAATTCCCCCTCTGCGGTCTGTCGGCTCAGCTGCGCAAGATAGGTGTTCAGCTCTCTTGCCTTATCCGCTTTCACCTCATATTCCACGTTCGGCCTTGTCGGTGTCCATGCGTCCGAGCCGTAAATACGGTTTGCGCTGTTGGCCATAGGGTCAATGGTGTCGCTTCCGAACACCAGCGAGATCGGGCCGTACTTTGTGTGGCCTTCCTGCGCTTTCACCACCGCAATGGACGGCGACGGCATACCGCCCAGTTCCAGTGCTTCCTGCAAGTTCTGTTCGGTCAGGTTGTGCACAGCTACAAGGTCTTTCTGGGTGTCCACCTCCACCGGTGCTGCCAGCTGCAGGCGGATATTTTTCTTCAACGTCCCGTTATTTCCCTTGTTTTCGGCGGTTTCCTGTGCTATACTTGTGTCAGAAGATACTTCCTGAGCAGCCATAGCGCTGCTCCGCACATCCATCGGGAGATGTGTGGGAGTATCTTCTTTTTTTGTCGGTTTTCCGGCATCGTCAAATGTCACATAACTACCATCCGACCAACACACTTCGTGTGTATAAAAAGCTTTTCTGCCGTCTTCTCTTGTGTAAGAGTTCACAATTACCGCTTCGTTGATTCTGGTTTCATCCATAATTACCGGCCCAGCAAAAACATATGTGTCATAGCCCTTGCCTTGCCAGTTTTTTTCATATCCAATCTGATTGCCGTTACGAATCACTCCCGGAATAGCTGCAACCGCAGCCTGCTTTGCTGCGCTATTTCCATGACGCACTGTTTTATTCGCGCCATAATGCTTTAATTCAACGATTCCAAAGTTTTCTCTTTCCACTTTATTTCCGATCGAATCGAAAAAAGCATCAATGTTCTCAACATTCTCCCTCGCGTTTTTCCCGAAATTCACCTCATTTCCACGGATTTCCGCTACCGGCTCCATTTCTTCCAGTTCACCCAGATGATCGTTCATCTGTTCTGTCAGAGACTCGCTGTCCTCATGCAGCTTGAATCGTGTTCCTTCCGCCGCACCCTTGTTCTCAAGGGCTGCGGCGTTTTCTTTTGCACTCCGCAGGCTGTCCATAGCCTTTTCCGCGTGGGCAAAGTATTCGTCCTGCAGCACCCGCTTTTCCGCTTCGGCCAGGCGCTGTGCCCGCAGGGCCGCTTTGTTCTCCGGGTCCTTGGCCAGCACTTCCTTTGCGCGGCTCACGATGTCGCTCAGCAGTTTCTTCACCTTGTTCATCACTTTACGGATGGTGCCTGCCCGGCCCGCATTCTTCTCAGCCTGCTGCCGCTGGAACTCCACCCAGCGCTTGAAGCTTGCTTCATCGCTGAAGATGCCGCGCCAGGCGTCCGCCACCAGTTCTTCCGCCGCCTGTTCATAGGTCAGGCCCTGCTGTGCATAGTCCGCAGCTTTCTCCCGGATCATCGCGTCGATGTTCTCATAGCCCTCGCTCTTGGCCAGAAATTCCAGCGCGTGCTGCTGCAGTGCCTGTGCGCCTTCGGCGTCCAGCGAGTTGTACCAGTGGTAGTCCTCGTGCAGGATGGTGCCGAACACGTCCTCGGCGCTGTCCGCAAAATAGATTTGTGCCACCTCGGTGTCTACATAGGCTTTCACCCGGTCATTGCCCTGCAGCACCGTCTTCAGCACTGCGTCGGTGTCCGTAGCCCGGGCGTTCAGCTCGATCAACTGGGTGCCCACATCGTTTGCCGTGCGCATGGTCCCCTTATAAAGCACCCGTCCGCTGCCGCTGGTGCTCTTTTCGGTCAGTTCTCCGCCCAGGGTCCCCCGCTGCATGCTCCCGGCTTCCATCTCGCCGTGCCCCTGCAGCCACGCCAGCTGTAAAGCCTGCCTGCCGCCGTCCTGTGCCAGCACATACTCGGTGTTCACCGCAAGCCCGTTCATGCCCTGCGCCAGCTCCATGGCCTTGTCAAAGGTGGTCACATCTTCCATCTGGCCCAGACGGTACAGACTGCTGGCTGCGGCCGCATACCGCTCGGCATCTCCAATGCCCACCGGCATGTTTTTGCTGATGGTCTCGCTCGCCGCATCCGACACCTTCCAGCGGGTCAACTCCTGCTGCACCTGCCGCTGCTGTGTGCTCCGGCTCTGCTGCGTCAGACCGTAGGTCTCCCGCAGCCCGCTGTGCTGTTCTGCCGGGCTGCTTTCCACCGTTTCCCCGGTGTTCTCCACAGCGTTCTGCTGCGCAGCCTGGCTTTCTGCCTGCGCCTGCCGGTGCAGCTGTTCCGGGTCAAACAGCAGTGTCTTCGGGTCTTCCAGGTCTACTTTCTGCACCGTTTCGGTCCCGTCTGCAAAGCGCACTGTCATGGTGTCGTTGCTCAGGCTCACGCTGTAGCCCTGCCCGCTTTCTTCCAGCCGCGCCGGGCTCTCCGCTGCCGCTGCTTCCGCAATTCCGGCCGGCTTTTCCTCGTTTGCCGCTGTAGTTTCTGCAGGTGCAACCTGGGTGCTCTGCTGCTGTGCTGCCAGTTCCCGCAGCATCTGCCGCGTCTTTGCCGCCGTCTCCGGCAGCTCGATGCCGTATTCTTCCGCAAACGCCGCTCGGTTTGCTTCGTTCGCCGCATTCGGGGTAAACAGGTTGATGGTTTTTCCGGTCAGTTCCCCGTCCGCCATGGCAGCGGCCAGCTGCTGCACCGCCTGGTTTTCGCTGCGCACCGCCGATGCCGTGCTCTGCGCGCCCATCGCTTCCTGTGCAGCCTGCTGTGCCTGCATGTCCGCCGGGCTCAAGGCTTCCCCCTCGGGGGAAGCTGTCGCCGAAGGCGACTGATGAGGGGAAGCCGCGTGCGCGCTTTCTTCCTGCTCTGCATTCCTTTGAGAAAGGCTCTCCCCTCGGGAGAGCTCCGTTGCAGCTCCGGCATCGCCGGACTGCAGCGGTGCGGGGGTTCCGCCCGCTGCCGCATCCAGCGCCGCATTCATCTTTCCCAGCCCGGTGCCCACAGCGCCGCCCAGCGCGCCGGAAGCGCCGCCGGTCAGGCCGCTTTCCACCGCGTTCAGGAAGGTGTCTTTCTTGAACAGGTTCTGCGCCGCGTCACTGTCGCCCAGCGCCGCGTCAATGGCCATGTCCGCATAGGTCTCCACAAAAGCCTGCATGGCGTTGTCCACACCGCCCGAGACGGCGTTTGCGATCACCGGGTACTGCTGTGCCAGCGGACCGTTATCTGCCACACTGCGCACCAGGTCTGCCAGCTTCCCCGCCAGCGTGTCCCTTGCGTAGTCCGTACCCATGGTCTTGGCCAGGTCTGCCGCGCCCACACTGTTGATGGCCCATCCCGCGCCGAACTTCAGCGCACCGCCTGCCAGCGTCTTGCCCGCGCTGTCGCCCTTTTCCACGCTCTGGCCCATGCTTTCTCCGGCTCCCTGCAAGCTCAGCACCGGCAGTACCATCGCGGGGTCGATGCTTGCGACCACAAGGTTCTCGCCTGCGCTGGAAACAATGCCCAAAACCTTCTGCGCCAGCGGTGAAAGGCCGCTCATTGCTGCGCCGGTCAAGTCCTGGCTGCGCTTGTGCAGCTGGTAGCCCACACTCTTTTCCGGGTCAACGGCATCCTTCACCTCGGTGGCCGCATACCGGCTGCGCATGTCGTCGATCTCGCCCTGCGTGTATCCCTTTGCAATCAGCTCAGCGTCGCTGTACTTCGGGCTTCCGTTGGAGTCCACCGTGTCCACCAGCTTGAACAGCTTTTCCTGCCGAGCGTCTCCTGCCAGGCTTTCTTTCAGGGCATCCCGGTTCTTCTTTGTCACGCTGCTGTTCTTCACGGCCTGCACCGCATTTTCGCCCATCTGCAGGCCGCCTGCGGCAATTTCTTCCGCAATGCCGCCGATGGTGTTCGAGGTGCGCCGCACCGCACGCTGCCACGCGGGCAAGGCATCGAAATCCCGGATGTATGCCTTTGCCTCGTTGATCTCGGTCTGCGTGTATCCCTTTGCCTGCAGTTCCGCGTCGGTGTAGTCCCGCTTCCCGGTGCTCTGGGTCGTGGGGGCACTGGCCATAGCGCCGGTTCCGTCCTGTGCCTGCATCGCGTTGCCGCGCTGGACATAAGGCTGCTGCTCCCCGGTGCCGCCCCGGATCAGGTTTACCAGTTCCCGGTGTTTCGGGTCCGCATCCATCCACTGGTTTAGTTCATCAAAGCGGTCGGGCTCGCTGTTTTTGGCAAAATCCTCTTTTGCTTCTTGTGCCGTGCGTGCATACCAGTCCACCCGTTTTCCGTCGCCCGCCGCAATGGTCTGTTTCAGCGCATCTGCATTCGGTGCGCTGTTCACTGCGCCGTATCCGCTCTGCAGCTGCATCGCGCCGCCGGTTGCTGCATACGGCTGCCGCTTTTTCTCGGTCGGCTTCACCGTGCCGCGCACCTGCGCCGCCGGGGTGCTGCTGCCAACCTTTCCAAGCCATTCCGGCTGTGCCGTGCCGCCCCGGGTGCCGTTTCTCTCGCTCTGGGTCCCGCTGCCCGGCACCTCCAGCTGCAGCTTCGGGTTCGTGCTGCCCATCATCTGTGCCAGCACCTGCCCGCCCAGGCTGCCCCCGGTGCTGCTCTGGCTGCTGCCCGTGTTCGTCCGGGCGCGGCGGGTCTCGGTGCTGGTCCCCGCACTGCGGTTCTCCCATGCTTCGGTGGTCCGTTTCCCGGTGCTGCCGCCCCGCAGCGCGTCGATTTTCTCCGGTGTCCAGCCGCTGCCGGTGCCCGTGCTCCGGCTCCCCGCAGCGGTGCTGCTGTGTGCACTGCTGCTTCCGGCCGTACTGCCCGCCGTGCCGTTCTTACCCTTGCGCAGTTCGTCGATCTCTTTTGCTGTCCAGCCCATATGCTCACCTCATCATTTCGTTCCAAGCCACTCATAGTCGATCTGGTTCATGATGCTCGATACCAGGTCACTGGAAAGGCCGCTGTCATTTGCCAGCGCGCTGGCGATCTGGCTCTGGCTGTAGCCGCTGTTGGCCAGCTGCCGCGCCTTGTACATGCCCTGTTCATACGGTGTGCCGTTCGCCTTGCCCGGGTTGCCCGTGCCGGTCAGCCGGTCGATGCGCCCTGCATTGGCCAACACTTCGGTGTAGTAGTCGTAGCTCGCATCTGTCGGCTTCATCGTGTTGTACTTGGTCAGCATCGTGTTCAGCTGCGGCTGCGTGTATCCGGCCGCTTTGCCCGTGCCTGTGCTCCCGCTCTTGCCGCTCGACCCGCTGCCCGAGCTCCTACTGCTGCCGGTCTTCGTGCCGTACTTCCGCTGCAGCTGCAGCTGACCGCTCAGCAGGTTCAGGTTGCTCTGGTTCTGCCGGTTTGCAATGGTGCTGTAATAGTCGATGCTGTTCGGGTCCAGCCCCGCTGCCGTGGTCAGATAGCTCTTGGCCGCCGTGTCG
>UMIH01073273.1_pt1 | contig 12669 bp, 10 predicted proteins | sample 1965771 | NCBI WGS metagenome assembly UMIH01 (sample SAMEA4836120, study PRJEB28245) | human gut metagenome | biome: gut microbiome; material: fecal sample | place: Denmark | collected 2008
TTCAATTTAGCCTTGACTTTTTATTTGCAGGCTTCTGTTTTGATTTATGTGTCTTTTATCACTTAAATTCAACTACAGTTACGCCATATCCACCTTCCCCGTATTCTCCCATGCGGTAACTTTTGACGTACTTGCTTTTTTTACAGTGGTTTTGGACAGCGTTTCGCAGGGCACCGGTGCCGACTCCGTGGACGATGGTTACCTGATGGAGTTTGGCAAGGTAGGCGTCATCTAAATATTTGTCAAGCAGTCCAAGGGCTTCGTCCACCGTTTTTCCAATTAAATTGATTTCCGGTGAAATAGTCATTGCCTTTGCCATTTTCATGTTTCTTGCATGGGTAATGGATGCTTCTTTTTTGGCAGCTTTTGTTTCCTGCTCCAAAAGTTCTAAGTCGCTTACGGAAACTTCCGAGCGCAGAATGCCCATTTGAACAAAACATTTTCCTTTGCTGTTTGGAAGCGTGCTCACGGTTCCTTTAATACCCATCGAATGAACCATAACAATGTCACCAATCTGCAATTTGTCCGGTGCTTTTTTCGGTGCCATTTTGGTTCCCTCAATCGTCAGCTCGCTCTCGGTTTCGTTGAGCGCTTTACGCAGGTTTGCACGCTCTTTTTCCATTTCCTTTGTCATGCCGGAACCTTTCATCCACTTGTTGTACTTGCGGATGGATTCGTCGGCAGTGTCCTTTGCCTTCTGGATAATCTCGTGGGCCTCTTCGTTTGCACGGCGTAAAATTTTATCCTTGGCGGCATCAATCCGCTCGTTTTTCGCCTTCATTTTATCACGGAAATGCTCTGCCTCTTCGCGGATTTTTTTCGCTTTCTCGCGCTCTTTTTCAGCGGTGGTTCTGGCATCCTCAAGTCCGGTGACAACGTCTTCAAAACTGCGGCTGTCGGAGTCGACAAGTTTGCCTGCCTCATCAATAATTTCTTTTGGAAGTCCTAATTTTCCGGATATTGCGAACGCATTACTTTTTCCCGGAACGCCGACTAACAGCCGGTAAGTCGGCTGCAAAGATTCTACGTCAAATTCACATGAGGCGTTTTCAACACCATCGGTGGACAGGGCATAAATTTTTAATTCGCTGTAGTGCGTCGTAGCCATAGCGGTTACATTTCGGTTATGCAGATTATCTAAAATCGCAATCGCGAGCGCAGCACCTTCCGTTGGGTCGGTTCCGGCGCCAAGCTCATCAAAGAGTGCCAGTGTCTTTTTGTTCGCACGTTTCAAAATATAAACGGTGTTTACCATGTGGGAGGAGAATGTACTCAGACTCTGCTCAATACTCTGCTCATCGCCGATATCGGCGTAAACTTCTTCGTATACGCGCAGGTGCGAGTGGTCATATGCCGGAATATGCAGACCGGCCTGTCCCATCAGAGTAAATAATCCAACCGTTTTTAACGATACTGTTTTACCACCGGTATTTGGTCCGGTGATAATCAGTAAATCATAAGTTTTTCCGAGTGTGACATCAATCGGTACGACTTTATCTTTTGGAATCAGCGGGTGGCGTCCCTTTTTAATATGGATGTAATCCTGGTCAAAAAGTGGTTCGCTTCCCTGCATTTTTTTAGAAAGTTTTGCCTTTGCAAAGATAAAGTCAAGTTCCGCGAGCAGCAACACATTTCGCTGTAAATCTTCGGCGTAAGGCGCTGCAAGAGCGCTTAACGACGCCAGTATTTTTTCAATTTCTTCCTGCTCTTTCATACCCAGTTCCGCCAGCTCATTGTTTAGCTGCACAATTGCCATCGGCTCAATGAAAAAGGTCGAGCCGGTTGAACTTTGGTCATGAATCATACCCGGAAAAGTGGATTTATATTCCTGCTTAACAGGCAGACAATACCTGCCGTTTCGCATGGTGACGATGTTATCACGCAGCATGGAACCGGATAGATTCATAGTTGCCGTCAATTGCTCGCGTACTTTATCGTTCGTAGTTTTCATGGCACGGCGAATTCGTTTCAGTTCGGAACTCGCATCATCTGCCATTTCTTCCGGACTCAAAATGCAGCGGTTGATTTCCAGACGCAAATCCGGCAAATCCATAAGTGCACCAAAGCGTCCCGAAAGTGCATCTTTCAAATCTTCAAACTTGGTATCATAAGCGATGGCATCTTTGGCAATCTCCAAACACCGGGCGATGTCAAGAAGTTCACCCATGCCGAGCACGCCGCCTTTTTCCAGCGGCACCAGACTTGGACGAATATCCGTTAGCCCGTGAAATGGCAGCCTTCCCTGTTTTAAAAGACGCATGAGTGCGTGCGAAGTTTCAGTCTGCCAGCTAATGATTTCTTCCCTCCTTGACGAAGGCAAGAGGTGCCGTATGCTTTCCTTCGCAAGCGGTGTGTCTGCCTCCTCAAGAAGCATGTCAATGATTTTATAATATTCAAGTGTTTGTAATACTTTTTTGTTCACAATGGAAACTCCCTTCATATAGTGACGCATGGAGGGCGGCGCAGCCGCCCTCCTGCACTGCTATTGTACAATATTTGGTTTCTGTTTGTAAAGGGAGCGTTGCGTTTTTAGTTCCGTAAATTACTAGAAAAAGTGGTGGCTCTAGTGGGCGTTTTCACTCGTTGAGTGCGTAGCGGTATGGATGCCTATGCTAACGCATGTACAGGCATCTCATACCGACGCACTCAAAACCCACTAGAGCCACCACTTTTTCTGGTAATTTACTGGAATCCTAAAAACTTGGCAACGGTTCTGATGGATGAAGGGGAGTTTGTTTTGGGGATTGGTTTGCGGTGTGTGCGTTTGAGCGAGACGACGTGGCTTTATGGGGGCTAGGCAACTCTTTTTCTGTGATTTGCGTTATAGGGTTGCATTTTGATGTGTTTTTGCCATGAAATTCGACCTTATCAGGGAAAATCACGAGGTAAATGCAACGTTTTCCGCAAATTTTGCCTTAATGGTTGTTTTTGCTGAAAAAGCATGCAACTCTTTTTGTATTTTTCTAGGAAAACGGTTGCTTATGGGGGGAGGGGCAGTGGCTTGGGTTAAGTGTTTGCCGCGGATTTTATTTGGATTGCAGTAATTTAGGAGAAAAACTTTGTGACGAGTGGGTTTTGAGTGCGTCGGTATGTGGCACTGGTAGTTTCAGTGCCCATACTGCTACGCACTCAATTAACGAGAGTGCCCACGAGACACAAAGCTTTTCTCCTAAATCACGGAACCCAAATAAACCCCAAACTCCATCTTGAATAATTCCACCAGTTGTTTTACAATAGAGCCATGAATACACAAACACGAAGAAAAATGATTGCAAGTTTCATATTTGTCATTCTCGTATGCGGCATCCTTTTTGACCATGTGCCTGACCGCACAGTCATTTCGCAGGGCTTTTCGAATACGATTTCTTCGGGTGCGCGGATTGATGGCTCCGGGATTAAATATGCCATCCGCGGCGAGCGGTTTTCAGAGCAGATGCCAATTGTCTGTCTGCTTCGCAGTACCGCAAGAAATACCGGATATTTATCAAGAACACCGCTTGTTTTAGCCGGTTTTGGTTCTCTTATATTTCTCGCTGTATTAACAGCACTCTTATTACATCTCTATGCGAAAGGGCACGACATAGGCAGCCGCCTGCGCATTTTACGATGGCTCTTTCGGACGGACGGGAAAAAACGCACCTTCCATATTGGATAATTGAATAAAGATGGTTTGTTCTTTTGCTGTAAATCTGCTATTTTTCATGTCATGTCTTTGATTTTTTGCAAAAGGACGGATTTGTTATGTCGAAAATTAAATATGGAGGAAAATGATTATGTTGGGAACAATTTTTTTGAATGTAGTTATTTTTATCGGAGGCGCTTGTGGTGTACTTAGTTGTTTATACATGGTACTGTCGCTGATTGCTGTCCTGTTTTACAAGGTTTTCAGACGAATCCGCTTTGGAATTTCATTGTTTGATTAACTGAACTTGGTGAAAAACACCTTGCTTGTTCCCTCCTTTTCTATTATTATGGTATCAGGGTCGAAAAGTTAGCAATCCGGATAACATAAGTTATAAGTTCTCAAAGTCAAAAGAGCTGAAGTTAAGGAGGGAACATTTTTGAAAAAATGGATGCAATCCGTGGGAGTGCCTTTTTTAGTGGCAGGAATTTTTGGAATGATGATAGGACCAAATGTAAACGTGTCCGCCGACGAGCCAACGGCGGCTTCGGGTTCTGGCGTGACAATTGAAACACCGGCAGAAACTCCGCTTGGTGCGGCGGTTATTACATCGGCGAAAAAAGCGTCTTCGTTAAAACAGGTTACAATTACATGGACGCAGAGCGGAGAGGCACAGGGTGCCGTCATTTTTAGAAAAAGCGAGAAAAGTGATTTTGCAGAAATTGCGCGGATTTCGGATGATACGCCGGGAAATAAAACGTATGTGGACAAGTCGGTGAAAGCAGGAAAAACTTACATTTATCAGGTCTGCGTGTTCCGTACACGTGCGGATGGTACGACACAGGTGCAGACAGGGGCAAAAACGGCATCGGTAAAATTGGTGCCGGGGAAAATTAAAGGGCTTAAGGCGAAAAAAAGAGGAAGAAAAATTCTGGTAACCTGGAAGAAGACCAAAAGTGTTTCCGGTTATCAGGTTTATACGAAAGTGTTTGTAAAAGGCATTAAGACAAAGTACAGCAGAGCGAAAACGCAAAAAGGGCGCAGCTACAAGCGCGGCATGCTTGTTCATGGCATGAAATACGGCTTTATGGTGCGTGCTTATAAAAAGGTAAATGGCAAAAAAATCTACGGACCATTTACGGCTGTGAAAAAAAGATACTAATATGAAATGGAGATAAAAAAATGAATTATTTGAAGGATTACCGCGAGGGCGAAAAGTTTGTTGGCACGTATTTGTGTAAACAGAAACAGATTTTGAAAACAAAGGCAGGAAAAACGTATTATTCCCTGACCTTACAGGATAAAACGGGAACCGCAGACGGAAAAATCTGGGAGCTGAATAATGGTATTGCTAATTTTGAGCCGATGGATTATATTCACTGCGAAGGAATGGTAACGAGTTTTCAGGGAAATTTGCAGATGAACATTTCCCGCGTCCGCATCAGCGACGAGGGCGAATATGACCCGGCGGATTATGTGCCTTGCACGAACAAAGATGTCGGAGAAATGTTTAGCCGCATTTTGAAATATGTGGCAAGTGTGCAGAACAAATATCTGCGAAAAATTTTGGAAATGTATTTTGTGGAAAATAAAGAGTTTGTCGATGCATTTAAGAAACATTCGGCAGCGAAGAGTGTTCATCATGGCTTCATGGGCGGACTTTTGGAGCATACGCTCAGCGTCACGGACATGTGCCAGTATTTTGCGGAGCATTATCCAATGATTCACAGAGATTTGCTCATCACAGCGGCGTTGTTCCACGATATGGGAAAAATTCAGGAAATTTCGGATTTTCCAATGAATGACTACACGGATGACGGCCAGCTTCTCGGGCACATTTACATTGGCGCACGCTGCATGGAAAATGCGGCCGCACAGATTCCTAATTTCCCGCCAAAATTGAAAAATGAACTCGTTCATTGTATTCTTGCGCATCACGGCAAGATGGAATTTGGCTCGCCGAAAGTGCCGGCGATTATGGAGGCAATGGCGTTACATATGGCGGATAACGCCGATGCGAAATTGCAGACTTTGACGGAAGTATTTACTCAGGCAGGCGACAACATGGGATGGCTTGGTTTCAACCGCATGTTTGAGAGCAATTTGAGAAAAACTTCAGAGGAGTAATGGACTTGGAAAAGAAGAAATTGCAGTTTAAGAAAAATGATGAAATTGTCATTACGATTGAAGATTTAGGAAAAGACGGAGAGGGTATCGGTCATGTTGATGGCTATGCCCTTTTTGTAAAGGGTGCGCTTCCGGGCGAAAAGGTTTTGGTGCATCTGATGAAATTAAATAAAAATTATGGCTTTGCGCGCTTGGTTGAAATTTTGAAGCCGTCAAAGGAGCGCATGACGCCGTCGTGTCCGTCTGCATCCTTGTGTGGCGGCTGTACGCTGCAGCATTTTTCCTACGAAGGCCAGCTTGCCTTCAAAGAAAAGAAAGTAAAAGATTGTCTGGAAAGACTCGGCGGTGTGGATTTATCTTCTGTCACATGGCTTCCGATTTTAGGAATGACGGGCGAAAATGAATCTCCGTGGCATTACCGCAACAAAGCGCAGTTTCCGGTTCGTGAAGATGAAAATGGAATCCCGCAGACCGGCTTTTTTGCCGGGCGAAGCCACCGCTTAATCCCTGCTTCGTCATGTGCCATTCAGCACCCGGTAATCAATGAAGTTGTCGAAAACGTAATGGATTTTCTGCGTGCGTATGGTATTTCTGCCTACCGTGAGGAAAGCCACAAGGGACTCGTGCGCCATATTTATGTGCGTCGCGGCTACCACACCGGACAGATTCTGGTGTGTCTTGTTATAAATGGAAATGAGCTGCCGCACGCCGCAGAACTCATTGCACGTCTTCGTGAGGTTGAGGGAATGGCAAGCATCTGTCTCAACATCAACACAAAGAAAACAAATGTAATTCTCGGTCCTTCCACAAAACTTTTGTGGGGCAGCCCTGCCATCGAGGACAAAATCGGCGGCATCCGCTACCAGATTTCGCCACAGTCCTTTTATCAGGTCAATCCGGTTCAAACCGAAAAACTGTATCAGACAGCACTCGATTTCGCTGATTTGCAGGGAGATGAGCGTGTCTGGGACCTCTACTGCGGCATCGGAACCATTTCTCTATTTCTTGCAAAAGCAGTACCAAACGGTCAGGTAACTGGTGTCGAAATTGTTCCGGAAGCCATCGAAAATGCCAAGAAAAACGCAGTATTGAACGGTATCTCCAATACGTCATTTTACTGTGGCGCAGCAGAAGACGTTGTAACAGATATGGTCGCTAAGCGCCGCACGCCGTCAAAAGAAGACACAAATGGCGCGCTCGCCGACGTCGTTGTCGTCGACCCACCGCGTAAGGGGTGCGATGCGAAACTTTTGGATACCATTGTTACGATGAACCCCGAAAAGATTGTTTATGTCAGCTGCGACCCAGCGACACTTGCCCGTGATGTGAAGGTACTGGGGGAGAAGGGGTATGAGGTGAAAAAGGTTCGGGCGTGTGATATGTTTCCGCAGGGGGGGCATGTGGAGACGGTAGTGTTGATGTCAAGGAAAGATAAATAATGGCTGAAAAGTGGCGTATTTCCAGGCTTTTTGTAAGGTTAGCATCATCAGAGAAGCCTTGCGGAAAGCTCGGTTTTCTTGCATGGAAATATATCTACTTTTCGGTCTAGTTGAAGAGAAATTGAGTAGCCAGAGAATAGTGGTATGGTTTAGGCTGTGGATTAGATGATTAAAAATTATAAAAAAGTTCACAAAAAATGAAAGATTGTGATATAATATGGAATTATAGAGGAAGGAGGTCGAGATGATGAGTTATAAGGTTTTAGATGTTTGTCGTTTTGTTATTAATTATAGTAACGAACATGATTATGGAATTTCTAATTTGAAACTTCAAAAAGTACTTTATTTTATTCAGGCATATTTTTTGACAAAAAAGAAAGACCATTCTACTTGTTTTGATGAGAAGATTGAAGCATGGGATTTTGGACCTGTTGTTCCAGAAGCGTATCATGAATATAAGCAATATGGAAGTGGAGATATACCTACAATCAAGTCATATATCATGTTCGATGAAAAGGATATATGGAATGCTAAAAGAATCGAGTTTAAGGATACTATTATTGCAGATGAGGACAAAGGTCTTATAGAAAGAGTTGTAGATAAATTTGCAGATTATTCGGCAACAGATCTTGTGTCATTAACTCATAGACAGTCACCATGGATTGATGCTTATGTTCCATATCAGAATAACGAGATTACAATTAAAGCGATAAGGGAGTACTTTAATGGTTGATGATAAGTTAGATATATTGCTCCGGACGACAGACACTACAAAAATGAAATTAGAGCAATCAAAAAAATTCAATAATACTAAAAGAAAAATTAATAGAATTTGCAAAGAGTTATCCCTGAATACTCAGAAGTACGATCCAAAAAAAACAGTTGAGACTATCGCATTATATATAGCATCAACAAATAAGTTGGATAGGATTCTTTATTCGGAAATAAGCAATTATATTTATTCGTTAGAAATGTTTCAACGAGGTGCTTTTGCTACAAACTTAGAAAAATTATTGCTATATTCGCTTAATGATGGTAATTCGATAAGTGAAGATTCCAAAAAAATTATTGTAAAAATTTATGATCATTCTCAATTAGCTTTGCATCAGATTGAAAATGTCAATAATATTTTTGCAGATAGTATTGAAGAAGCGAAAGAAAACTTGCAAAAGCAGATAAAAGGCGTTGAAAAAGAATATATATCTATACTTGGTATATTTGCTTCAATCGTACTTGCTTTTGTTGGAGGAATTACATTTTCAACATCTGTTTTGCAGAATATTTCTGCGGTTAGTGTTTTTCGTTTGTTATTGATTGTTGACTTCTTAGCATTTGTTCTTATTAATGTGATATATATTTTGGTTAAATTCATTTATACTATAAATGAAAAAAATGTAAAGCTTTTCAACATTAAACGATTGAATATTGCGTGCTTGGTCATTGCTATAATAATTGTGCTATCATGGATACTTAATGTTAAACAGATTCCAGATTTTATTTCAAAAATTTTACCCTGGAGTAAATAACCCTATCAGTTATCATGGGTAGGAGAAAATGGCGGCTAATAGCAGCACGGGTGAACTCGTAAAGATATATGAGTGTCTTAAGTATGATATTTAGGAAAGAGTTTCGGATAAATCTGGATAGGAGGAAAACTAAAATGGCAGATAAAAATACAGCCGATATTGGTTTTGAAAAACAAATATGGGATGCAGCCTGTGTGCTTCGTGGCAACATGGATGCATCAGAATATAAAAATGTAGTTTTGGGACTGATTTTCCTGAAATACATTTCGGATCGATTTGATGATAAGTACAAGGAACTTGTTGACGAAGGAGATGGATTTGAGGAAGATGTTGATGAATACACTTCAGAAGGTATTTTCTTTGTACCAGCGGGTGCACGTTGGAGAGAGATAGCGGGAAAAGCGCATACCTCGGAAATTGGTATAGTTATTGATGATGCTATGCGTGCTATTGAAAAAAAGAACAAACGTCTGAAAGATATTCTTCCTAAAAATTTTGCACGTTCGGAGTTGGATAAGCGTAGACTTGGTGATGTGGTGGATTTATTTACCAATATCCAGATGATCGAACACGGCAGCGAAAAGGATATCTTGGGGCGTACCTATGAATATTGTCTTTCTATGTTTGCTGAACAAGAGGGTAAACGTGGCGGTGAATTCTTTACACCTTCATGCGTAGTACGTACTTTGGTGGAAGTCTTGAAACCTTTCAAGGGACGAGTATATGACCCTTGTTGTGGTTCAGGTGGTATGTTTGTTCAGTCTGCGAAGTTTGTAGAGAATCACAGTGGTAACATTAGCAATATTTCTATCTATGGTCAGGATTCCAACCCCACAACATGGAAAATGGCGCAGATGAATCTTGCTATTCGTGGAATTGAACCAGATCTTGGAGACTATGCTGCTGATACATTTCTAGAAGATCGCCATTCAACGTTGAGGGCAGATTATATTATGGCTAATCCTCCGTTTAACCTTTCTGATTGGGGTTTGGATAAACTAAAAGAAGATCCACGATGGAAGTATGGGACACCGCCAGCAGGAAATGCCAACTTTGCATGGCTTCAGCATATGATTTTTCATCTTGCACCAGCGGGCCGTATTGGTATGGTATTAGCGAATGGTTCGCTTTCTTCTCAATCAGGTGGAGAAGGAGAAATTCGTAAGAATATTGTCAATGCAGATTTAGTTGAGTGTATTGTTGCAATGCCTACGCAGCTATTCTATACAACGCAGATTCCGGTTTCGCTCTGGTTTATCAATACGCAGAAGAAACAACCGGAAAAGACTTTATTTATTGATGCCCGCAAGATGGGAACGATGGTAAGTCGTAAACTTCGTGAGTTGACAGATGCGGATATTAATAAGATTTCAGATACTTATGAAGCTTTTGTTGATGGAACGCTTGAAAATATTAAAGGTTTTTGCGCTGTTACAGATACAGCCGAAATTGAGAAACAAGATTATATCCTGACACCTGGACGTTATGTAGGCATTGAGGAACAGAAAGATGACGATGAGCCATTTGAAGAAAAGATGACTCGGTTAACATCTGAACTTTCGGAAATGTTTGCAAAGTCACATGAGCTGGAGGGTGAAATCAGAAAGAAGCTAGGAGCGATTGGGTATGAACTTAAATGATGAAGTAACATATTGTTTGATTTTTGATACGAATGCTCTGTTTCAAGCATATGAAAGGAAGGCAGATTTTACAGCTTTTAGTTTTAATGCAACATTTGAAAATGTAATTGACATGATTAATAAACTTGATATATATAATCAGGTAACTATAGCAATTCCGTCAGTTGTTTGGAATGAAATGGAAAAGCAGATTATAGAAAAGCATGATGAATTACTTAAAAACTACAAAAATACGATTTCTAAGAAATTGTTTCCTGAGTATTCCATATGTGAGAATTCTGAAATAAACTATCCAGAATACATAAAAAATAAGATTGAGGAATACAAGAAGGAGATTTCAAAAGGGGTGAATGAAGTTATAGAGATTCCAATTGCTTCTAATAATAGGTTTGAAAGTATTGTGAATCGAGCATTTAGTAAGTTGCCTCCTTTTGAAGGTAAAGACAAAAAGTCTGATAAAGGATTTAAGGATGCATTGTTATGGGAAAGTGTTTTGGAATTTGCATTAAAGCATCGTAACTCAAAACTCATATACTATTCTAAAGACAATGCTTTTGGAGAATTTCTTCTAAAGGAGTTTGCGGATAATATTTCAAATTCCTCACTATTCATATGTAAAAATGAAAGTGAAGTTAAGGCACAATTAGAAGCGTGGGCACAGGAAATTGATAGATATTCATATCAACCAATTGATGAATTTGAAGAGAACGCGGAGATTGTTGATTGGCTAAACTCTGGAGATTTTCTTATACAGATAATAGATCGAGATTTTGGCTTGGTTGAAAAGGGAAGATTAATAACTTCGACAGTAGCGCATTTAATAAGTATTGATAATATTGAAGCTTTGAACTCAGACGAGAATACAATTAAGTATTATATTGAGGCGGTATTACAGTTTGTATACGCGTTAAAGGATGGAGGAAAAACACAGGAGACAATCAATGTAGGTATAGATGCTAAGATGATAGATGATGCTATCTATTCGATTGAAGATGTTTATAGAACTGATGAAGACGAAACTGAAAGTGAGAGTTAGCTTATGAACACAGAACAAGAAAAAATAAATAAGTTAATTATTCGTAAGAAACTGGGGGCGATTGGGGTATGAAATCTGAGTGGACAAAAAAGAATCTCTCTGATATTGCGGATTTTAATCCGAGAGAAACAATAAAAAAAGGTGCCATAGCTAAGAAAATCTCCATGGACGTACTTCGCCCATTTTGTCGAGATATTCCATATTATGTTGAAGAAAGTTTTTCTGGTGGCACGAAGTTTCGTAATGGAGATACAATTATGGCACGGATTACGCCGTGCTTAGAAAACGGAAAAACGGCTCAAGTTTCAATCTTAAATGATGGTGAGATTGGCTTTGGGTCAACTGAATATATTGTGTTTCGAGCAAAGGAAGGAATTGCTGACAAGAATTATTTGTACTATCTTGTTTGCAGTCCGGAAATAAGAGAACCAGCAATAAAATCTATGGTTGGTTCGTCTGGACGACAGCGCGTGCAGACAGATGTGGTAAAGAACCTTGAAATTGATGTTCCACCATTAGTTGAACAAGAAAAAATCGGCTCATTCCTGAAGGTGTTTGATGATAAAATTGCACTCAATGATAGGATAAACAATAATTTAGTGGCTTATAAGTTGATGTTGGATACATCAAGTTTCCCAGACATCAGTTTTGGCAAAAGAGCATCCCGCATATTCGTGAGTTTGTGTGATTCACGAGTAAGATTCTTCATTTGCAGGAATATCGGATGTACAATGTCATCAAAACGTCGTAGTGTCTCCGTGTCAGGCAATATTGTTGGATATGCCTTGAGAATATCAGTTTTTAGATTGTTGAAAACACTACCATTGCTGAGATTAATCAGTTGCTGACGAATGTACTTAAAATACAAATACAAGTATTCCTTGGAAAACTTTGACTCTGGAAAATAGAGCCACCCATCATGAATACAACTATCGACATCAAGAATCTTGGGTACGCCTGGCGTTGCACTATTAGAAAGCACAAGAGAACCAGCTTTGAGAAAAACTGTTTTTTTCAGTCCTGCTTCAATTATGTGATCTTTGATATCAATAACGAATGGAGTTTGAAGACTTGTCACATCCGAAATCTTAAGCCATCGTAAACCTGAGTCGGACAAGTATTCTTGAATCGGTCTGGGGGAGCCTCCACGCTTAATTACAGTGAAATCACCCAATTTGCCGCAATTCCAGGAATCTGGCGCAGATCCACTCCAAGGTTGATAATCAAGAAACCATGATTTAAAAAGTGCTTGTGCTTGCTGCTCTAAATTATTGTTTAT
>UMIH01063050.1_pt1 | contig 12553 bp, 9 predicted proteins | sample 1965771 | NCBI WGS metagenome assembly UMIH01 (sample SAMEA4836120, study PRJEB28245) | human gut metagenome | biome: gut microbiome; material: fecal sample | place: Denmark | collected 2008
CCGGAGATGACATAATGAAACAGATAGTGGGTTCTGGCAGCTGGACCGAACTGATGGGCCGGTGTACAGCGTTCCCATCCGTACTGATATAGTCCGAGATCTATAAATTTCTCATTTGGAAATATAGAAAAAAGGTATTCATGCATAAAAAAACCTCCCAAAATTAGAACAAATACATAATATAAACTCTACTGTTTTCTACTATATACCAAAATGCTAGATAAATGCAATAGTGAGACAAAAATAATGTATTTTGGTATAAAAATGGAATTATTACGATATTTTAACAAGCATTATGATATGTTAGAATGAAAATAACTTAAAAAAGCATATTATAAAAGAAGGGAGAAATGTATTTATGCTAAAAGGGAAAAAACTATTATTTGTACTTACAATGATGACTGGTTTCTGCTTACTGGCGGGGTGTGGCAAGAATAATAAAGACGGAAAAACAGTGATCGAACTGGTACAGTACAAGCCGGAAGCAACCTCTTATTTTGAAGAAGTTGAGGAACGGTTTAATGCCAGTCATGATGATATTGAATTGAAGATCAGTTCTCCGAACGATGCAATGACGGTGTTGAAGACCAGATTTGTTCGTGAAGATAATCCGGATATCATTGGTATTGGCGGTGACATCAATTATTCGAATTTTATTGATGCCGATATGTTGATGGATATTTCTGATTTTGATGGACTGGCAGATATAAAGGAAAATTATCTGACAATCTGTGAGAATCTGAAATTTATTCCAACAGAAGGAACATACAGTGTTCCATATGTGGCAAATGCTGCTGGTATCCTGTACAACCGGGATATGTTTGAGGAGCATGGCTGGAAGATCCCGGAAACATGGGATGAGCTTCTTGCATTATGTGATGAGATTAAAGCAGAAGGAATTCTTCCGTTTTATATGGGCTACAAGGATACATGGACCTGTCTTTCTCCATGGAACAGTGCAGTAGCTTCATTGACATCTTCGACCGTATGTAAGGATGTTAATAAGGGAGAAACGACATTTTCCGATCAGTATGTTCAGGTTGCGGAAGAAATGAAAACCCTGCTTCAGTATGGAGAAGCCAATCCGGTTGCATATTCTTATAATGATGCTTGTACAGCATTTGCAAAAGGTGAGTCAGCAATGTATATGATCGGAAGCTATGCTGTACCACAGATCCAGTCAGTAAATCCGGATATCAATATTGATTCATTTGTATTCCCGGCTTCTAACAATAAGGATGACATGGTTCTGACATCCGGTGTAGACCTTCAGTTCTGCGTGATGGAAGACTGTCCGAATAAGGAAGCAGCCTATGAAGTCCTCCGTTTCCTGTTAGAGGATGAAAATGTACAGGACTATATAGACAATCAGAACGCAGTACCTTGTAAGAAAGGTGATTTCAAGCTTGCATCTATGTTAGATGGTATGCGGGAATATCTGGACAACGGAATCGTGACTGATTATCAGGATCATTTTTATCCGTCTGAGATGGCAGTAGATGCATTGATTCAGACTTATCTGTTAGATGGAGATACAGAAGCGTTTTTGAAGAAATTTGATACGGAATGGAAACGGTACAATCGTGACCTGATCATAAAGGTTCGCAAATATGAGCAGGAGCATTCCGGAGAGGAGGAATAGAAATGGATACAAAAAAGACAGAAGATATGAAGTTTGCTAAAAAGAAAAAGAAAATGTCCGGGAAATCCAGAACATTTATGTTAATCACAATTCCTATCGTAGCATTGTTCTTTACATTCAACACATTGCCTTTGATTCAGGGTGCGATTTACAGCTTTACCAATTTCCGTGGGTATGGCAGCTATGAGTGGGTTGGTTTTCGAAACTATATTGATCTTTTTCATGATGCCAGAGTTGGTTCATCCTATCTGTTTACATTTAAGCTGGCTATAGTAACAACGATCATCGTAAATGCTGTCAGCCTGATCCTTGCGATGGCATTAAACAGCAAGATTCGTTTTAAGAGCGGTCTTCGTGGACTGTATTTCCTGCCAAATATCTTAGGCGGTCTGGTTGTTGGTTATATTTTTAACTATTTCTTTACTTATATTCTGCCACAGATTGCAATCATGCTCGGTTTTGAGGGAAACAGTATGCTGGCAAGTTCTAAAACGGCCTGGCTTGCGATCGCAGTAGTATGTGCATGGCAGTCGATCGCGATGAATACGATCATTTATATATCCGGTCTTCAGACAGTTCCGGAAGATGTATACGAAGCAGGATCTTTAGATGGTGCAACCGGATTTGCAAAATTCCGTTATCTGACATTCCCACTGATCCTTCCGTTTTTTACAATTAATGTAGTCCTTTGCATGAAGAACTTTCTGATGGTATTTGACCAGATCATGTCATTGACAAAGGGTGGTCCTGCGCAGAGCACAGAATCCATTTCCTACCTGATCTACAACAATGGTATGAGTGGCGGACAGTTTGGATTCCAGAGTGCAAATGCAGTCGTGTTCTTTATAGTAATTGTAGTGATATCTGTATTACAGATGCGTTTCCTGGGTAAGAAGGAGGAACAGTTATGAAAAAATCGCAGAGACAGATCAGAAAAGAATATAAAGAAAAGGGGATTAAGACAGGAAAAGAACGATACAATATCGGGGTTACGATTCTGTTGATCCTTGGTCTTGTAACCATCTTGTTCCCATTATATATGACGGTTATGATCGCATTTAAGCAGCCGTCTGAGATGACAAATGATATCCATGGAATCTTATCTCTTCCACAGCACTGGAGTCTGAGTAATTTTAAGGAAGCTATGGAGGTAACAGATTTCTGGCATTCTCTCGGTAACAGTTTATTTATCACACTGGCAACTATCGCTTTATCAATCGTAATACATTCCCTGATCGGTTATGTACTTGGACGAAGCAAGAAAAAGAATCGGATCTATAATGGAATTTATCTTTATCTTGTCAGTGGTATGTTCGTGCCATTTGCTATTTTGATGATGCCGCTTGTAAAACAGACAGCAAAAATGGGACTGGCAAATATGATTGGTGTGGTATTACTTTATACAGTATTTTATCTTCCGATGAACACAATGTTATATGCCGGATATCTGAATAATCTTCCGCTTGAACTGGAAGAGGCAGCTTGTGTTGACGGAGCCACTACATGGACGACTTACTGGAAGATCATCTTCCCGAATATGAAACCAATGCATGCAACGGTTGCGATCCTTACAGCCCTTGGCACATGGAATGATGTTATGACACCGCTTGTAATTATGTCCGGTGATCAGAATACACTTCCGCTTGCGCAGTTGAATTTCCAGACTCAGTTTGGAACAAATTACAATCTGGCCTTTGCATCTTATCTGTTAGCGTTACTTCCGATTCTGATCTTCTATATTATTTGTCAGAAGCAGATCATATCAGGTGTGGCAAACGGAGCAGTAAAATAAAAGGAGACTTAATTTATGGCTATTATATATAACAAAGAGAAAAGAATATTTTCTCTCCATACGGGACATACAACTTATCAGATGATGGCCGATACACATGATTATTTGCTTCATCTGTATTACGGAAAACGCTTGGATTCGGAAATGGATTATATACTGACTTACTATGATCGAGGTTTTTCAGGAAATCCATATGATTTTGGAAACGATCGTACTTATTCCCTAGATGCACTTCCTCAAGAATTCCCTGTTCTTGGAACCGGTGATTACAGAACAACGGCAGGAAAGATCCGTGAAGCAAATGGCTGTATGGCACTTGATCTTCGCTATACAGGATATCAGATTCAGGATGGTAAGTATGATCTCCCGGGACTTCCGGCAGCACATTCTGAAGCTGCACAGACTCTGTGCATATATCTGAAGGACGAAAGAGTCGGTGTAGAGGTAACATTATTATATGGCGTATTACCTGACTGCGATGTAATAACCAGAAGTGTAAAAGTTACAAATGTCGGAAAGAATGAAATCTATCTGGAGAAGCTTTCCAGCGCATGTCTTGATCTTTTGTATGGAGATTATGATGTACTGACATTTTATGGACGGCATGCAATGGAACGGAATATGCAGCGAACACCGGTAACACATGGCAAACAGGTGATCGGAAGTAATCGTGGTACGTCCGGACATCAGTATAATCCATATATGATTCTTGCGGAACATGGCACAACAGAGACCGCCGGAGCCTGTTATGGTGTATCACTGGTGTACAGTGGAAGCTTTGAAGGAAGCGTAGAATTAGATCAGTATGACCAGATCCGTCTGGTTATGGGTCTTCAGGAGGATTTCTTTTCCTATCAATTAAAGCCGGAGCAGACATTTTACGCCCCGGAAGCAGTTCTCTCATATTCAGCGTATGGAATGGAACAGCTATCCAATCAGATGCATCATTTGGTGAGAGAGCATATCTGTCGCGGGAAATATAAAGATCAGATCCGTCCGGTTCTTGTAAATAGCTGGGAAGCCTGTTATTTTGATTTTAATGGTGAAGCGATCGTTAATCTTGCGGAGCAGGCTGCAGCACTTGGTGTGGAGCTTCTGGTCATGGATGATGGCTGGTTTGGCACAAGAGATGATGATAATTCATCCCTTGGTGACTGGATTGTAAATGAAGATAAACTGGGCTGTTCTCTTACGGAGCTGACAAAACGGGTTCATGACAAAGGTGTTCAGTTTGGTATCTGGATAGAACCGGAGATGGTTTCAGAAAACAGTGATCTTTACAGAAAACATCCGGAGTGGGCAATTCAGGTTCCCGGTAAACATCCGGTACACGGCAGAAATCAGCTTGTACTTGATTTTGCAAATCCAGAGGTGGTGGATCATATCTATGAACAGATTGCAGCTGTCCTCAGGCAGGGCGATATCAATTATGTGAAATGGGATATGAATCGAAGCTTATGTGATATATATTCCGACAGTATGGTATGGCAGGGAAATGTAATGTATGACTATATGCTTGGTGTATATGACCTGCTGGAACGCCTGACGCAGGCATTTCCGGATATGTTATGGGAAGGCTGCTCCGGCGGTGGCGGAAGGTTTGATATGGGTATGCTGTATTATACACCACAGATATGGTGCAGTGATAATACAGATGCCGTTGACCGTATCCGTATCCAGTATGGTACATCGTTTGCTTATCCTTTATCAACGATGGGAGCCCATGTATCTGCGGTGCCGAATCATCAGACCGGCAGAGTGACGGATATGAATACCAGAGGTGTGGTTGCCATGACAGGTGCATTCGGATATGAACTGGATCTTGGAAAATTATCTGAGGAAGACAAGACGGCAGTCCGTGAACAGATCAAAACCTATCATGAAGCAGCACCGGTTATTTTAAAAGGGGATTATTACAGATTAAGTAATCCGTTTGAAGCGGAATATGGAGCATGGATGTCTGTCGATGAAGAAAAAAAACATGCAGTTGTAGGTGCTGTTTTATTAAATACACATGGTAATCATCCTGTATTTTATATTCGATTGAGAGGGCTTGCGCCGGAACGTTCTTATCGGGATAAGAAAACAGGTACTGTTTATTCAGGAGCTGCTTTGATGGAGCTCGGTATGCCGTTTACGGTAGTATCCGGTAATTATCCAAGCTATCAGATCCTGCTTGATGCAGTAGAATAAGAATAAATAGGACTCCCCGGTTTCTGTTTGCAGAGATCGGGGAGTTTGGCAAAAACAATAGAGTAAAAGATATATAAGATGATCAGAAATGAGGTGACAGACAGATGGATACGAAAGAAATTACAGTATCGGATCTGGCACAGGAACAGATCAAAAACGCGGAACGATTATTTCCGTTGATCCGGAAAAAAACAGAGGAAAGAAAAGAGAAAAAAACAGTCATATCGGTATCCGGAGGTTCTGGTGTTGGTAAGACCGGAATGGCTTTCTTACTTCAAAATATGTTTGAAAAACAGGGAAAGAAATCACTTATTATAAGCGGGGACAATTATCCGCATCGGATTCCCATGTATAATGATGCAGAACGAATTGCGAGATTTCGTATGTCCGGGTTAAATGGACTTATAACTGAAAGGCTATATACAGATGAAATAAAAGAAAAATTATTAGAGCTTCAAAAAGCCGGAAGGGATGCAGAAGAACAGGAGGACATGCAGTGGTTATCCATATATCAGAAGTATGGAGACAAGGCTCTTACAGACTATCTGGGTACGGATCAGGAACTGGATTATGAAGCTATATCGAATCTTCTCATGCAGTTTCATGGAGGGACTTCACAACTGCTGCTACGTCATATGGGAAGAACCCAGGATGATATCTGGTATGATCGCAGGGATGTATCAGATACAGATATTCTGATTCTTGAATGGACACATGGAAACAGTGCATACCTGCAGGGGGTAGATGTATCTGTTGTATTGATCAGTACGCCGGAAGAAACACTTGAAAACCGAAAGAAGAGGAATCGTGACACTGCCATTGACAGTCCATTTGTAGCCAGAGTATTAAGAATTGAGCAGAAAAAGATTAATGATGGACTGGATAGGGCAGATATCATTCAGGATATGCATGGCAGGATTTATACGGAATAGTAAGTGAACAGGAGGTTATAGAATATGAGGAAAACAGAGATAGAAGAAACCAATATGACAGATATAAATAAAATTGAAAATGGTCCAATGCTGAATCTGTATCCGGACAGTCTTGGCGGAGATCTGGAAGCTGTTGCGGATTTATTTGAAAGAGATGGATTTGCAGATGCATTTTCCTCAATGTATATACTACCGAGTATTTACCATTCTGATCTGGATCGTGGTTTTTCTGTAATCGACTATGATCTTGAGGAGACATTTCATTCTGAAAAGGCACTATTACGGTTGGGCAGACAGAATATTGATCTGAAGCTGGATTTTGTGTTAAACCATGCGTCTGTACAGTCGCCACAGTTTCAGGATCTGTTGGAGAATGGCAGTCGATCCGAATATCGTGACTTTTTTATTAACTGGAATACATTCTGGGAAAACTGTGGAGAAATGACAGAAGATGGCTATATACAACCGGAACAGAAGTATCTGGATCCGATGTTCTTCCGCAAACCGGGATTACCTCTGTTGATGGTGGAAATGGCAGATGGCAGTCGGATTCCATACTGGAATACGTTTTATCAGGAGATTCGGGATACTGATGATTATCATACCAGATATTTAGGACAAATGGATCTCAATATTAAATCAGAAAAGGTTTGGGACTTTTACCGTGAAACCATAAAAAAACTGGCAGGTTACGGAGCGAAGATAATCCGTCTGGATGCATTTGCATATGCCCCAAAAGCACCGGGACGCGCCAATTTCTTAAATGAACCGGAGACATGGGAATTCCTTGAACAGATCCATAAGCTTGCAAAACCATATGGAATCCGCCTTCTTCCGGAGATTCATGCCGGATATAAAGAGAAAAAGTATAAGATGATAGCAGAGAAGGGATATCTGACATATGACTTTTTCCTTCCGGGATTGATCCTGGATGCTCTTTACAGAGGCGATGGCTCTTACCTGGAGCAGTGGGCAAAGGAACAGATAAAAGAGAATATTCATACTGTGAATATGCTTGGATGCCATGATGGAATACCAGTACTGGATCTTGCCGGACTGTTGCCGGACGACAGGATTGAAGATCTGATCCGGTTGCTTGTGGATCGTGGTGGTTTTGTAAAGGATCTTCATGGTAATAAAAAGATGTATTATCAGGTAAATACGACATATTATAATGCACTTGGCGAAGATGAGCAGGCATTGTTATTAGCCAGAGCATTACAGATATTTATGCCCGGAAAACCTCAGGTCTGGTATCTGGATCTGTTTGCCGGATCTAATGATTATGAGGCAGTGAAGCGTGCAGGTGCAGGTGGACATAAAGAGATCAACCGGACAAATCTTTCACAAAAAGATATAGCGTCAGGCCTTGAAAAGGAGGTCGTAAAAAAGCAGCTTGAAATGTTGAAATTCCGGAAAGAATTTCCGGCATTTGGATTTGATGCGGAAATGACAATCCGTACAAAGCCTGCAGCACAGATATCTGCCCAGGCAGAAAATGCTTTGCATTTTGCAGAACTACCGGCGGACCAGATGTATAACCGCATTTATATCACCTGGAAAAAGGATGGTTATCTTGCCCGTCTGTCCGCAGACCTTAAAGCCCATACCTACCGGATTCAGGCTCTTGATCCGTCCGGTAACCTGGTCTGGCAGATGTAATGTGTAAATCCCCTCCGACAGATGGTTATACATATGGGGATTTATCTGTATTTCCTATCTGGCAGTCAGCCATTTTTTACTATGACTTGCTATGATTTCTGTTTGCTGCATATGCCTGATTCGTAAATACTCCTGTGCCAACTCGCTCTTTGAGCTCGAACAGGCACCCGTATTTACTGGCAATATGCAGCTCACAACGAAATCTTCGCAAATGTCATAGTTAGAAAACGTCTGATGACCATATAAGAAATACAGGTAAAACGTTACGCATATAACCATCTGTCGGAGGGGATTCTCTAATTTCATAATATAAATAATGGATTCGAGTGATCCGGGAAGGCTGGCACTTCCTACATATGATATTAGCGTATTTTCGTTATGAGGTTTGGTTTGCACTAACTATCAGCATCAAGCCCATGTCTGAGTCCGTAAGGACGAGTTTGGGCGACTGCTGATGAATAAGCGTGCGAACCTAATAGAAAATAAAGCGAGTCATATGTAGGAAGTACCAGACTGCCGGATTGCTCGAATCCATTGTTTATACAGGCTTATTTCTCCGGAAAAAGCTTGCGGAAGATCAGACGGATAAACGGACCGCAGTAAAAAAGCTGCCAGAAGAAAGCTACCGGGAAGTTTAAGAAGGTGGTCTGGAGCCACACGGCTGCAAACTGACGACCGGCATGCTTGAATAAAATAGTGGCAACAAGGCTCATGCAAGGACACATAATGCAGATGATCATGGTAGAAATAGCAAGCGTGATGATGATCGGGCGGTCATCCGGCTTCACGAAGCGGAATGCAAGAGCATGTGCAGCCTTATCTACAAACAGGAATTCAAGTAAAAAGGCAACCGGCCACATGATGATAAGCTCATGAAAGGCGGCTAAGAAAACGGAGTTTGACATTCCACCCGTGTTTAGGGAAATGTTGTAGCAGATCATGGCATAGACCATAAGAAAAGACATCATTAATGTGAAAACAATGTTTTGAAATAAAGTTTTTGGCATAAAATAAATCTCCTTTTTGATAAATAATCTGAATAAATGCAGAACTAAAACTGCAAATATCTTAAAAATAAGCACAAAAAAGACACATGTGTTGTTCGTTATCAAGTGATATGCTCATCCGTCGGCAAACGAGGTGAAATATCAGGAGCACACTTGTGTCGTTTCCAATTTTATACCAAAGCTTTTTCTTCAATTTTTACAACGTCGGTCATTATACTAAGCTTTTAGTAAAAATGCAAGTGAAAATTTCATATTCAAACTTATAAAATTTCATACGCAGGTATAAAGAATATCATAGGCGAAAATGGATAATTGTATGAGCAATAAGTATACGCAATAATACATGGATTTGTTTGACTTATAAATGGGTAGATGTTAGTATCATAGTTATGATCATTTTGTGGGAGGCAGATGGATATGAACAGTGCACAGAAGATATGTATGATTGTCGGAGCGGGCTTTGCAGGAATAGGGCTTTTTATGACATTGATCTTTTTATTTGCATTTGGTAAGCCCGGGGCATTTATATTAATTCCATTAATGTTTGTGGTACTTGGATTATGTTTTATCGTGACGATCCTTGTTATGCTCCATAACAAGAAAATGATCCGTGTACATGGTGAAAAGTATACAGCGAAGATCTATGGTTATGTAAAAAATACATCTTATATGGTAAATGGAAGATTCCCTTTAAATGTAAAGGTGCATTATTTTGATAATTATGGTATCGAGCGGGAAGTGATCCTGCCGACTTCGATCAGCGGAGGAGCGGATTCCATGTTCCCGATCGGAATGACGATCGATATCTATGAATACAATGGTAAGTACAGTTATGATCCTGCTTCTGTCCGTGGAGAACGTCTCAGAAGAGAAGAAGAGCTGATGGACAACAAGCCGATCGATCCGGAACAGCTTCATCTGATCGCAGTCCGATGTTCGAACTGCGGTGCTTCTTATAAGGCAGCAACCGGATATGCCAGCCGCTGCCCTTATTGTGGTGGTTATCAGAACGTGTGATGAAGCACTGATGTTTGCCGGAATGTGTGATGAATCTGTTGCCGGAATGGGATGATGCCGGCTGACTGTTTAGCCGCGTCCGAGGATCGCATCCATATCCTGCTCAGGAGCCGTGATCGGCTGCAGGTTGTAGGTGTCAACCAGAAAACGGACAACGGTCTCTGTCATGAATGCCGGAAGGGTTGGGCCGAGATAGATGTTTTTGACACCGAGAGCAAGCAGGGTTAAAAGGATGCAGACAGCCTTCTGTTCATACCATGAAAGAACGAGAGTCAGAGGAAGCTCGTTGATATCACAGCCGAAGGCTTCTGCCAGTGCAAGGGCAACCTTGATCGCACTGTAAGAATCGTTACACTGTCCCATATCTAAGATCCTAGGGATTCCATCGATCTCGCCAAGGTCGAGATCATTGAACCGGTATTTGCCACAGGCAAGTGTCAGAACGAGAGAATCCATAGGAGTCTGTTTTACAAATTCCGTATAATAATTTCTGCCCGGATGGGCACCGTCACAGCCGCCAACTAAGAAGATGTGTTTGATATCACCGTTCTTGATGGCGGCTGTAAGTTTATCTGCGTGGGAGAGGACTGCGCCATGTGCAAATCCTGTTGTCAGGATATGTCCGCCATTGATACCGCTCATGCTGTGATCGTGTTCATAGCCGCCCAGCTTTAGGGCGTGCTTGATGATTGGAGTAAAATCCTTCTTGCCATCCTTTGTTCCTTCGATATGCACCATTCCTTCATAGCCGACAACGGAGGTAGTGTAGATGCGATCCTCATAGCTTGGGCGTGGGGGCATCAGGCAGTTGGTTGTAAAGAGGACGGGTGCAGGGATATTTTCAAATTCCGTCTGTTGGCTCTGCCAAGCAGTTCCGAAGTTACCGGCAAGATGCTTATAGGCAGCTAATTTTGGATAGCCGTGAGCCGGAAGCATTTCGCAATGTGTATATACATTGACACCGGTTCCTTCGGTCTGTTTTAAGAGCAGATCCAGATCGCGGAGATCATGACCGGATACAACGATGAAAGGCCCCTTTCGGATATCGGTGTGAACCTTAGTCGGCGTTGGTGTGCCGAAGGATTCGGTATTTGCCTTATCGAGCAGTTCCATGCACTGATAGTTCACTTTTCCAAATTCCATAATAAGCTCGATCCATTCTTCTACCGAGTGTTCACGGTTCACTTCACACAAGCCCTTATAGAACCAGGTTGTTACATTATCATTTTGATAGCCGAGATTCATTGCATGATGCGCATACGCCGCCATTCCCTTTAAGCCGAACAATAACGTGGAGCGGAGTGACACGATATCGTCCGTACCATCCCACAGGCTGATTACCGGTATATCATGTGGATCTTTCAATCCACAGGTCGGAGGATTGATATTTGCTGTTGATGAATTCATATTTGTATCTGAGAAATTCATATTTGCAGTTTGTGAATTCGTATCTGTATCTGAGAAATTCATATTTGTAGTTGGTGCATTCATATCTGCATCTGAGAAATTCATATTTGCGGTTGGTGAATTCGTATCTGTATCTGAGAAATTCATATTTGTAGTTGGTGCATTCATATCTGTATCTGAGAAATTCATATTTGCAGTTTGTGAATTCATATTTGTAGTCGGGAAGTTCTTATATGCGATATCTGATATGCTACATATGTCTGTAGGCATACAGCGCATGATATCCTTCTGGTTTTTCTGCACTTCTTTGATGTAATCTTTGATTGATTTATCATCAAAATTCACATTTGTAAGTGTTGTAAATAAACCATCGATCAGCAGATGGTCAGCGGATTTTCGGTTGTTCAGGTATCGGGACAGAAGTTTGGGATCTGTCTCTTTTTTCTGTTGCATGGATTTCTTTGTAAGCTCGGCTGCTTCGGCAAGTCGTATCAGTTCACAGATCAATTCGTCCTGCAGATTGGATGTCGAGGGCTGCTTACCGCAGACTCCGGTATTCACACAGGCTTTATTGCCAGCTGTCTGCTGGCACTGAAAACAAAACATATTTGACATGGGATAACCTCCTGATGAAATTTTATTGATGATTGTGGAATGACTACAAATTGCTGTTCATGTATGTGCAATATATATTAATTCCGCAATTATCTTTTTAAACATATTTAGTATCGTCGGGTGTTTTCAGAATTATACAGGCAAAACCTTTCATTCAGTGTAAGTGTTATTTGAGGAAGATATCTGATAGTATAAATATTGTCAGATATGGTGGGTATGAAATTAAGAAATAAATTATGATACCCCCAGGAGCCAGGCAGCAGCGGGTATGAGAGCGAGAAAAAGA